>Ga0207648_10000144_pt1 | contig 70822 bp, 62 predicted proteins | sample KBSMisM32_FD_184310 | JGI IMG/M metagenome (GOLD analysis project Ga0207648, IMG submission 184310) | Miscanthus rhizosphere microbial communities from Kellogg Biological Station, Michigan, USA - KBS Miscanthus M3-2 (SPAdes) (version 2) | ecosystem: Host-associated > Plants > Roots >...
GTAGGGCGCGGCACTACGGTTGTAGGGCGCGGCACTACGGTTGTAGGGCGCGGCTTTAGCCGCGCCACGGGATAAAATCCGCCTATGTTTGCGCGCGTCGTGATCGCCGTGCTGCTCGCGGCCTCCCCCGCGGCCGCCGCCGGGCGCGTGCCGCTCGTGGACGCCGCCGAGCGCGGGGACCTGGCGGCCGTGCGCTCGCTGCTCGGGCAGAAGGGGGACGTCAACGCCGCGCGCGAGGACGGCCTGACGGCGCTGCACGCCGCCGTGAACGCGGACCGGCTCGACCTCGCCGACGCCCTGCTGAAGGCCGGCGCCAACGCGTCCGCCAAGGACCGCTACGGCATCACGCCCATCTATCTGGCCGCGTTGAACGGCAGCGCCCCGCTGATCCAGCGGCTGATCGACGCCGGTGCCGATCCCAACACCACGGACCCGGGCGGTGAGACCGCGCTTATGACCGCCACGCGCACGGGCGCCGTGCCGGCCATGCGGCTGCTCATCGATCGCGGCGCCAAGGTCGATGCGCGCGAGCCCGAGTTCCAGCAGACGGCCCTGATGATCGCGGTGCGCGAGGATCATGCCCCGGCGGTGGACCTGCTGCTCAAGGCCGGTGCCGCCGTGAACGCGCAGACGCGCAAGGGGCCGACGCCGAACTTCGTGCCGCCGTGCAAGGGCACCGGCTGCGGATCGGAAGGGGTCGGGATCAACCGGGGCGGCCTGCCGGATCGCGGCCGCCGCGCCGAAGTGAAGGGCGGCATGACGCCGCTGCTCTACGCGGCGCGCGATGGCAAGCTCGAGCCGGCGCGCCTCCTCGTCGCGGCGGGCGCCGACCTCGAGCTCGGCGACGGCAACGCCATCCGCCCGTTGCTGATGGCGGCGCTCAACGGTCAGATCGCGGTGGCGCGGCTGCTCATCGACAAGGGAGCCAACGTCAACGCCGACGACTTCTGGGGGCGGACGCCGCTCTGGGCCGCCGTCGAGTATCGCAACCTCGACATGAACAACAACGACCAGGACTCGCCGACCGACAACGGCGTGGACCGGCCGCCGTTCCTCCCGCTCATCCAGCTGCTCATCGACAAAGGCGCCAACGTCAACGCGCGCACGCGCGAGCTGCCGCCGCCCCGCCGCTGGCTCTATTCGCTGAACGACGTCTCGTGGGTGGACTTCACGGGCCAGACGCCGTTCCTGCGTGCGGCGCTCTCGGGCGACACCACCACGATGAAGCTGCTCGTCTCGCGCGGCGCGGATCCGAACCTGCCGACGCTGGCCGGCACGACGCCGCTGATGGCGGCCGCCGGCGTGAACTGGGTGGTGGCGCAGACCTACACGGAGTCGCTGCAGGCGCGCTACGACGCCGTGGCGCTGTGCCTCGAACTGGGGGGCGATGTGAACGCGGCCAACTCGATGGGGCTCACGGCGCTGCTCGGCGCGGTGAACCGCGGGTCGAACGACATCATCGAGCTGCTCGTAAAACGCGGGGCCCGGGTGGACGTGAAGGATAGGGAAGGGCGCACGGCGCTGCGTTGGGCCGAGGGCGTGTTCCTGGCCGCGGTGGGCGCGGAGAAGAAGCCGGCCACGATCGCCCTGCTCGAGACACTGGGCGCGAAACCATGAGGCCGCTCGTGGCTGCAGGCCTTCCGCCTTCGCTGAAGCTACGGCGGACAAGTCAGGCCTGCACCGTCGTGGCCGCGCTGGTGCTCATGGCCGCACCGGCGGCCGCGCAAGACTCTCAGGCGGTCGTCGCTCGCTACTGCGTCACCTGCCACAACAACCGGCTGAAGACCGGCGGCCTGGTGCTCGAGGGGCTGCAGGTGGCGCAGGCCGGTCAGCAGCCGCAGCTCTGGGAGAAGGTTGCGCGCAAGCTGCGCACCGGCATGATGCCGCCGGCCAACGCGCCGCGGCCCGACCGCGGCACACTCGACGGTCTGGCGGCAACCGTTGAGGGCGCCATCGATCGCGCGGCCGTCGCCGCGCCCAATCCCGGCGCACCGTCGCTGCACCGGTTGAACCGCGCCGAATACGCCAATGCCATCCGCGATCTGCTCGAGTTGCCGGTCGACGCAGTGGCCCTGCTGCCGGGCGACGACTCCAGTGAGGGCTTCGACAACATGGCGAGCACGCTCAGCGTGTCGCCCGCGCTGATGCAGGCGTACGTGACGGCGGCCGCGAAGATCTCGCGCCTCGCCGTCGGCGATCCCACCATCAGCACCGACCTCACCACCTATCAGGCGCCGCGCGGCATGTCCCAGGGGTCGCAGCGCGACGGGATGCCGCTCGGCACGCGCGGCGGGCTGCTCGTGACGCACGTCTTCCCGCTCGACGCGGAGTACGAGTTCCGCGTGGGGCGTGGCGGCGCGGGCTTCTTCGGTCTCCCCGCCGTGGGCGTGGAGGACGAGACCGAGATCACGATCGACGGCGTCCGGGTACAGGTGATCGGCCGCACGCCGCCCCGCGGCGGCGTCAAGCTGAAGGTGCCGGCCGGCCCCCATACCGTCGGCGTCGCCGTCATCCGCAAGGCGAACGCGCGAGGCGTGGACGATCTGTTCTCGGAGCTCGCGAGCACCGCCGGCGTGAACAGCCTCGGCATCAACGGCCCGAGCAACGCCACGGGCCCTGGCGACACGCCCAGCCGGCGGCGCATCTTCATCTGCAGGCCCGCATCCGCGGCCGACGAACTGCCGTGCGCGCGGCGCATCCTGTCGTCCGTGGCCACGCGCGCGATGCGTCGTCCGATCGGCGAAAAGGATCCGCGGATCGACACGCTGCTCGGCTTCTACAAATCGGGGCACGAGCTGCGTGGGTTCGAGGCCGGCATCCAGTACGCGCTCGCGCGCATCCTGGTGGATCCGCAGTTCATCTACCGCTTCGAAAAGGAGCCCGCTGGGCTGAAAGCGGGCGCGGTGTACCGCATCAACGATCTCGAGCTGGCGTCGCGGCTGTCGTTCTTCCTCTGGAGCAGCATCCCCGACGACGAGCTGCTGGGGCTGGCGGCCAAGGGCCGTCTCTCGGACGCCACGGTGCTGGCGCAGCAGACGCGCCGCATGCTCGCCGACCCGAAGGCCGACGCGCTGGTCGACAATCTCGCCGGCCAGTGGCTGCAGCTGCGGCAGCTCGACGACGTCTCGGTCGTCACCAAGGAGTTCGACGGCAACCTGCGCTATGCCTTCAAGCGCGAGACCGAGCTCCTGTTCGAGACGATCGTCCACGAGGATCGCAGCCTGCTGGATCTGCTGGACGCCGACTACACGTTCGTGGACGAGCGCCTGGCCCGCCACTACGGCATCCCGAACATCCGCGGCAGCCGCTTCCGGCGCGTGGAGCTTGGCGACAGCCCGCGGCGCGGCCTGCTCGGCCAGGGAAGTTTTCTCACGGTGACATCGGCCGGCAACCGCACCTCGCCCGTCAAGCGCGGCAAGTGGATTCTCGAGAACCTGCTCGGCGCGCCGGTGCCGTCGCCGCCGCCGGGAGTGGAGACGAATCTCGACAAGTCCGTGGCACCCGGCGCCACCGCGAGGTCGCTCCGGCAGCGCCTCGAACAGCACCGCGCCAACCCGAGCTGCGCCGCGTGCCACGCCGTGATGGACCCGATCGGCTTCTCGCTCGAGCCGTTCGATCTCATCGGGAAACTGCGTGACACGGACGAAGGGGTGCCGGTGAACGCCGCCGGCAAGCTGGTCGACGGGACCCCGCTCGACGGCCCGTCCAGCCTGCGCAAGGCGTTGCTCGAGCGGCGCGACGCGTTCGTCGCGACCGCGGCCGAGAAGCTGCTAACCTACGCGGTGGGCCGCCGGGTCGAGTATTCCGACATGCCCGCAATCCGCGCCATCGTTCGCGACGCCGCCAAGGATGGCAACCGGTTCTCGGCGCTCGTGACGGGCATCGTGAAGAGCACGCCGTTTCAGTTGAAGAAGTACGAGGGAGGGTCGGAGCCGTGAGTTTCATCACGAAGAAGCACCTCTCGCGGCGCACGTTCCTGCGCGGCACCGGCGTGTCGCTGGCGCTGCCGCTCCTCGACTCGATGATTCCCGCCGGGACGCTGCTGGCCCAGACCGCGGCGGCGCCGAAGACGCGCCTCGGCTGCATCTACATCCCGCACGGCGCCACGATGGACAAGTGGACGCCCGCCGGCCAGGGCACGTCGTTCCAGTTTTCAGAGATCCTGCAGCCGCTCGAAGCGTTCCGCGATCGGCTCGTCGTGGTCAGCGACCTGGCCCACGCCCCGGTGGCACCCGCCACCGGCGAGGACACGGGCGGCGCCGAAAACCACGTGCGTGCCGCGGCCGTGTTCCTGAGCGGCGCCCACCCGGTGAAGAAGAACGAAGCGCACGTCGGCGTCACCGTCGATCAGCTCGCCGCGCAGCACCTCGGGCAGGACACGCCGCTGCCGTCGATCGAGCTGTCGATGGAGCCGGTCAATCTGACCTGCGGCGACGCCGGCTTCACGTGCGCCTACCGCAACACGTTGTCGTGGAAGAACGCGTCGCTGCCGCTGCCGATGGAGAACAATCCGCAGATCGTCTTCCAGCGGCTGTTCGGCGACGGCAGCACCGACGCCCAGCGGCAGGAGCGGCGCAATCAGGCCAAGAGCCTGCTCGATTCGATTCGCGGCGAGGTGCCGTCGCTCGAAAAGGACCTGCCCGCCGGCGATCGCCAGCGGCTGCGTGAGTACCTCGACGAGGTGCGCGAGATCGAGCGGCGCGTGAAGCAGGTGGATGCCACGCTCTCACGCACGCTCGACCTCCCCGACGCGCCGGTGGGCATCCCCGCGGACTTCGAGACCCATCTGAAGCTGATGTTCGATCTGCAGGTGTTGGCCTACAAGTCGGAGGTCACGCGCATTTCGACGCTGATGTTCGCGCGCGAGAACAGCAACGCCGTGTATGCGGCCACCGGCGTCCGCGATGGCTTCCACAATGCCTCGCACCACTCGAACGAGCGGAAGAACATGGATCAGTTCGCCGTGATCAACCGCTACCACGTGAAGATGCTCGGCTACTTCCTGGAGCGGCTGCGAGCCACGCCCGACGGCGACGGCAACCTGCTCGACCACTCGATGATTCTCTACGGCAGCAGCCTCAGCGACGGCAACGAGCACAACTTCGATCCGCTGCCGGTGGTGCTCGCCGGCGGCGCCTCCGGCCGGCTGACCGGCGGACGCCACCTGCGCCACGCGCCCCACACGCCGATGTCGAACCTGCTGCTGGCGATGCTCCACAAGATGGGCGCGCCGGTAGACCGCATCGGCGACAGCACCGAGCCAATCACTTTGTAGAGGGCGGTCTTCAGACCGCCCTGTAGGCGGACCTGAAGGTCCGCCTCTACGTACACGGAAGGGCCGTTATGAGAGGACTCGTGCTTTTCGTTGCCGGTGTGCTCGTCGGCGGGCTCCTGACGCAAACCGGCACCGCACAGGACCGCGACCTGCGCGGCCTCAACCACGTGGGCATGGTCGTCGCGGACTACCCCAAGGCGATGGACTTCTACACGAAGACCATGGGCTTCAAAGAGGCGTACACCATGCGGCGGCCCGACGGCAGCCCGATCCTCACCTATCTGCAGCTCAGTCGAAACACGTTCGTGGAGCTGATCCCCGCGGGCCCCAATCAGCAGCCGGGCATCACGCACTTCGGCGTGGAGTTCGGCAGGCTCGATGCCGCGGTGGCAGGGCTGCGCCAGCGGGGCGCAACCGTCGGCGACCCGGGGCTGACGCCGGCGCGCGCGAAGTTCGCACGCATGAACGACCTCGGAGGCGTGCAGATCGAACTGATGGAGTTCGGGCCGCAGTCCATGCAGCGCAAAGCGATCGACGGCTGGAAATAGGCCTGCCGCAGGCGGACCTGAAGGTCCGCCTCTACGTACAAAGGGGCGTTACGGTGCTTCGGCGTAAGCCGAGCGCGCCAGCGCGGCGATGCCGTTGGGACGTGCCCACGTCGGCTGCTGCGCCTGGACCTCCATCTGGACGATCGACGCCGTCTCGTCGGCCGATCGTCCCTGCGCCTTCAGCTCACGCGCGCGGGTCTGAATGCCCTGGACGGCGGCCTGCAATGGGCCGAGGATCGCGCCGGGCCCGATGTCGCCGTGCGCCGGCACGATCGTGGCCGGCCTCATCGCCGCGATGCGCTCGAACGCCGCCAGCCAGGCCTTGGTGCTGGAATTCTGGTTGGCAGCCACGAACGAGCGGTTCATCACCACGTCGCCGGCGAAGAGCACGTTGTCGCCCTCGACGAACACCAGCGTGTCCCCCTTGGTGTGCGTCGGGCCGACGACCAGCAGCCGGACGCGCACGCCGCCCAGATCGAGCGCGTACTCGCGATCGAAAGTGACATCCGCTTTCCGCCCCGCCGCGTCCTTCAGCAGTTCGGCCGACAGCGGCGAGCGCGACGCGAACGTCTCGATCTGGCGCGTGCCGGCCTCGGCGAATTCCGCTTCCTGGATGGTCGAGTTCACGTACTTCGCCGATGGCGGGAACGCCACGTAGCCCACGGTGTGCTCCACGTGGAAGTGCGTGGTCACGAGGTAGAGCTCGGTGTTGCGACTGACCTTCGCGACTTCGCGCAGCACGGTCTCACCGTTGCGGCGGCCGAGGCCGGTGTCCACCACGAGCGTGGCGCGGGAGCCGACGACGATCCCGATGTTCGGCACCAGCGGCACATTCCCGTCAGGGATCGCGTAGCTGTGCGGCCCGAGCATCACGGTGACGCCTTCGCGAACCAGCGGATCGGGCGTGGGTCCACGCTGCGCCCATATGGACGTCGCCGCAACGAGCACCACGAACAGTGTCGAGCCGAGCCTGGCAGCCATTGCCGGCCAGTCTACAAGATGACAGCGGAGCGCCTCTATGCGTCCTCGCCGAATCGGATGCGTTCTCCCTTGACGAGCTCACGATAGCGCGCCGGCTGCCACCGGCCCCCGGTCCATCGCTCGTACTCGCTGACGAGAAACCCGATCGGCAGGGCCCGGCGGGGATCCGGAGCGTCCATCACCTGCAGGTGGAGGTGCGGTGTGAGCGAACTGCCGGAGTTGCCGACTTCGGCCACCGCCTGCCCCTTGACCACCGCATCGCCGGGAGCGACGCGAATGGAGCCCTGCCGGAGGTGCGCAAGGAGCACGAACCATCGCTGGCACTGGAGGAGCAGATAGTTGCCCGCGAGCGCCTCGATGTCCTTTGACTGCGGCTTGGCGCGGAAGACGCGCACCCGTCGTTGCAACGCCTGCACTTTGGCGCGGTCGGGAACGCCGTCGCACAGGTCGGCCACCGTGGCATCGAGCGGTGCGCGCACCGTTCGCGCCCAGCTGTGCGAGTCTTCGACCGACGCGCCGGACCAGAGCAGGTTCCACATCGGCTTCCGGAAGTAGCCTCCGGACGGCCCGGCGACCGCCGCGAAGTCGAACGCGTAGCGGTGATGCCCCGGCGACCGCACGACGGCCCACGAACCGCGAAGGGGAAACTCGAGCGTTGGAGCAAACGGTGGCAGGATCGGCACGACACGCGGGGTGCAAAGGCGGAGCCAGATCGACTAAACCCGACAATGCGGGGCCCGCTGAGGCTAGAATCCCGCGCAGGAGGCTCACATGAAGGTGCTTTTGGCAGTACTCGTATCAGGAACGGTCACCTTCGCACAGGCGCCGGCCGCGCCCGCCGCGTCGCGGACCATGGTGTCGGCGAGCGATGTCGCGGCGATGATCGCCAAGGCGAAGGCGGAGCGGAAGGATCAGCCGAACATCGCGCAGTCGATGATCCAGCTCGCACCGTACAACGTGAGCCTCGAGTATCGCGCCTCGGTCGGCCCGGCCGCGGTGCACGACACCGAAGCCGAGCTCTTTTACGTCGTGGACGGATCGGCCACCCTCGTCACCGGCGGCACCCTCACCGATTCGACGCGCAACGGCGCGAATCTGACCGGCAAGGGTATCCAGGGCGGCACGTCGCGCAAGGTGGCGAAAGGCGACTTCATCATGGTGCCCGAGGGGCAGGCGCACTGGTTCAGCGCCATCGACGGCACCGTGGTGCTGATGTCGCTTCACCTGCCGCACGCGCCGGCCAAATAGGCGGACCGATGGTGACGAAGCAATCGCTCACCGCCTTCAGCGTCGCCTGTGGCCTGTGTCTGGGCACGCTCGCCGGCGTGCACGCGTGGCAGGGTCGCGGCCCGGCGCCGCTGACCGGCACCGACTACGCGGAGATTCAGCGACTGAGCGCGCAATACGGCCAGGCGATCGACAGCTGCTCCGGCAACGGGTACGACTACGCGGACCTGTACACGCCTGACGGCGTCTTCATCGACATGTGGAGTGAAGGGGCCATCAAACAGGGCGGGACGCGATGGCAGGGGCGCGAAAAGCTGCGTGAAATCGCCTCCGGTGCGAATTTCGGCGGACCCGGCTGCACCAGTCCCCGCTTCAACGGCAGCATCAGCCACCTGATCTTGAACCTGGTGATCACGCCCTCGCCCGAAGGGGCGCGGGGGAATTCGTATCTCGTGGAGCTCGGAGGGCAGGATCCAGGCCGCATTCAACGCCTGGGCAACTACGAGGACGTCTACGTGAAGACCGCAAACGGCTGGCGCTTCAAGACGCGGACGCACACACGGGCGCCGAACGGCACCCGGCCCGCGCCACAGCCCTGAAGTTCGGACGCTACGCCGACACGGCCCGGTCCGTCAGCTCCAGGCCGCGATCGATGATGTCGATGCCCTCCCGCAGCTCCGCCTCGGTGATGCAGAGCGGCGGGTTGGTGAAGAAGTAGTTCCACCGCACGAACGTAAAGAGACCCTGCGCTCGAAAGAACGCCGCGAGCGCGGTCATCTCGGGCGAGGTGCCGTTGAACGGCGCGATCGGCTCCATCGTCTGCCGGTTGCGCACCAGCTCGATGACGCCGAAGAGTCCGATCGAGCGGGTGGCGCCGACCGAGGGGTGCCGCGCCGCCAGGTCCGCGTGGAGCGAGCGCAGCAGCTCGCCTGTCTGCTTCGCCTTGGCGATCAGCCCGTCCTCCTCGTACACCGCGAGCGTGGCCAGCGCCGCCGCGCAGGCCACCGGGTGGCTGCTGTAGGTGAGCCCGCCCGGAAACGCCTTGTCCTTGAAGTGATCGGCCAGGTGGCGACGCAGGCCCACGGCGCCGAGCGGAATGTAGGAGCTGGTGAGCCCTTTGGCGATCGTGATCAGGTCGGGCACCACGCCCCAGTGATCGACCGCGAACCACGCGCCGGTGCGGCCGAATCCGCTCATCACCTCGTCGGCAATCATCAGGATGCCGTATTTGTCGCAGAGCGCCCGCACCCCCTGCAGGTAGCCGTCGGGCGGGATGAGCACGCCGTTGGTGCCGGTGACCGGTTCGAGGATGAAGGCGGCAATCGAGTGGGGCCCTTCGAGCTGAATGACTTCTTCGAGATACCGGAGTGACGTGGCCGCATCGTCCCACCCGCGCGCGACGCCGTGATACGGATCGAGCACGTGGACGAAGCCCGGCATCGGCGGCTGGTTCCACCCGCGCGGATCGCCGGTGGCCGCAACCGCGCCCGCGGTCGCGCCGTGATACGAGCGGTAGCGCGCGAGGATCTTCTGCCGGCCGGTGACGGCCCTGGCGATCTTGATCGCGTTCTCGTTGGCCTCGGCGCCGCCATTCGTGAAGAAGAAGGCGTCGATGTCGCCCGGCATGATCTCGGCGAGTTTGGCGCCAAGCCGCGCGCGCACCTCTGTCGTCATCCCGGACGGCGTGACGTAGGTGACCTTCTGGAGCTGCTCGGTGATGGCGGCGATGACGCGCGGATCGCCGTGGCCGATGTTCACCGACATCAACTGGCTGTTGAAGTCGATGAAGCGCGTGCCTTCGGGCGTCCAGAAGTGCACGCCCTTGGCGCGCGCCACCGGCACGGGATCCACCGTGCCCTGAACGGCCCATTCGGAAATGGTGTGCTGCTTGGAGAGGCGGACGATGTCCGCCCCTCCCATCGAAACCCCTCGGTCCGGCATCAACGCACTCTATCGGGAGCACGTTGATGCCGGCAAGCGGCGCTGGAGGCTAGAAGCGGCGGCGATTGTCACGATCGCCACGGTAGCGGTCGCGGTCGCCGTCATTGTCGAATCGACGGTTGTTGCGGTCCCAGCGGCCGTTGTTGCCGTCCCAGTAGCCGTCGTAGTACCGGCCGCGATCCCAGCGCGGCTGCACCCAGCGGGCGCTTCGATACGGCGGCCGCGTCCAGTAGCCGTCATGCCACACGTAGCGTCCGCGCTCCGGGAACCAGTAGCCATCCACCCAGACGTACTGCGGGCCTGGACGGCGAGGCACCACGCGCACGACACGCGGTGGCGGCGGAGCGCCGATCCGAACGTCGAAAGACACCTGCGCCGCCGAAGCCACGCCACCGGACAGCAACAGGGTCGTCAAACACAGCGTCGAGATGAGTCTTTTCACGATGTCCCCCTCTCTGCTGCGTAAGGGAGCAAGCGCCGGACCAATACGGCTCAGCCCTGCGACTTACCCGCCAACCTACTGCGTTCACAGTGGATAGACGCCTCAGGTAGACAAGACCAGCTCTTGAACTGTGTGCGGCAGGTGCCATGGCTGAGCCCTGAGGAGGACATCCCCGTCTCGACAACTAGAAGCGGTAGCCGAACCCGAAGGTCACCGCGTTGGTTCTGAGGGCGCCACTGCTGAGCGCCGTGTCGGCGGCAATGCGTGAATAGCGATAGCCGAGGTCGGCGGCCCAGTGCTGAGCGACCGGCAGCTGCACGCCGCCGCCCAGCGTGTACATGAAGGCGTTGCTGCTCGATGGCGCCAGCAGCATGCCGGACGTCTCGAGGGTGGACGTCACGTCGGTACCGACCGCTGGGACGGTGCCGTCCGGCAGCGCGCCGTTGCTGAACATGAACTGCTCGCTCGGCTTCAGCCGCGCGGTCCCGAGCCCGCCGAGGACATAGGGCAGGGCGTGTTTGTTCGCGGGAAACTCGGCACGCAGGCCGCCGAGCGTGTACCACGCGGGCAGCGTGCCGACGCCGGTGACGTCGAGCCCTTCGCCGGACAACGTGGCCGTCTCCGCGTTGAGCGACGGCGTCAGATCGGTCTGCAGATCGTTGAAGTGCCCGATGTTGCCGAACGCCAGCACGTGGGGCGCGACGCGCGCGCCGCCTTCGATGATCACGCTGCTGGTCGTGTCTCCGGCCCACACGGTGCCGCCGAAGAGACTCATGTAGCCTTTCGTTGGCGGCACTCGGGCTTCCTGCGCGAAAACCGGCGCTGCCGTCACTCCGCACACCATCACCGCCAGACACCATCCTCGTAAGCTCTTCTCCATGACGTACTCCTTCTGTCCCACAGGCGCTCCCGTGGTTATTGCGCCGGGAGATGAGCCGGGGATGGAGCGGGAATTAAGTCGGCTTAATTGCGGGGTTCCGCTCCCCTTGTCGCGTTAGGCGGCAGAGACAGCTGCGCCCTCCGGCGCAGGGGAGTGAAACGATGGTTCGCAAAATGATTGCGTGCGGGTTGGCGTTGGCGTGTTCGCTGCAGTTGGCGGCTCCGGCGTGGGCCGGCGAGCGCCGCCTGCCCGACGGTACCCGCATCGCGGTGAGAACGATGGAGCCGCTGTCGTCGGCGACGCTGCAGGACGGCGCCCCGGTGACCTTTTCCGTCGTCGAAGACGTGGTCGTGGACGGCGAAGTCCTCATCAAGCAGGGCACGCCGGTGCGCGGCACGATCGTGAACGCGCAGGCCAAGCGGCGGATGGGCCGCGCCGGCAAGCTGCAATACACCGTCAACGAAACCAAGGCGGTGGACCGCAGCCCGATCCGGCTGCGCGCTCTGCAGGACCGCGTGGGCGACAGCAACGTCACCTCGACGACGGTGACCACCGTGGCCGTCGGCGTCTTCGTTCCGGTGGCCGCCCCGTTCTTCCTGCTGCGCAAGGGTCACGACATCGTGGTGCCGGAAGGCACGCGGATCGACACGTTCGTGGACGGCGATCACATGGTGAACGCCGCGAGCGACACAGCCGCGCCCCCGGCAGCCGCGCCCGTCACGACGGTGGCTGCCGCGACGACGGCGGCGCCCGCGGTCTCCGCCGCCCCGGCTGCGGCCCGGCCCACGGGCCTGACCAACGCCGACATCGTCGCGCTGCGGCAGGCGGGGTTCAGCGACGAGCTCATCGTGGCCAAGATCACCGCGTCGCCGGCGGCCTACAGCGTCGCCCCCACCGACATGATGGCGCTCAAGAGGGCGGGCGTGTCCGAGCGAGTGATCAGCGCGATGGTGACGGCGAAGTAAAGAGCCCTGTCACAGACGGCGTGGCCGCCCGTCTACCCGGCATGGAAGTACCCGTGTGGCATCACACGGTGACCGGGGCCGGGCGGCCGCTCGTGCTCCTGCGCGGCATCGGCATGTCCCACGCCGTCTGGAACCCGGTGACACCTTATCTCCGCGAGTCGCGCACCGTGATCTCGTTCGACGTTGCCGGCTTCGGCGCCACGCCGCCGTTGCCGAAGCGCGTCCCGCCGACGGCTGCGAATCTCGTCGATGCGCTCACCCACTCACTGCGCGAGATCGGCCTGGCGGATCCGGTCGATGTCGCCGGCAACTCGCTCGGTGGCGCCATGGCACTCGAGGCCGCCAGGCGAGGGATCGCGCGGTCGGCCGACCCAGCCGGCGTAGCGGCGTTCCTGGCGGAATCTACCCCTATCTAGCACCTCGAAAAGTCGACCGGCCGGCAGTATCCTTGGCGGCGAAGGGTGGGCCGCCTGTGACAACCAGGAATGGACTGAGCGACGTTTCCGGCGTCTCGCGCCGCGACCTCATGCGCCTCGGCGCGGGGGGCATCGGGTTCGGACTCTTCGGCGGTCTCGGCCCGGTGCCACACGTCCTGAATCAGGCCAGCCTGGAGGCGGCCACGAACCAGTCGGGCCGCATTCTCGTGGTCTTCGAATGGTTCGGCGGCAACGACGGGCTGAACACCATCGTGCCGTACGGCGATGCGACGTACTACAAGCATCGGCCGACGATCGGCATCAAGGAAAAGGACCTCCTCAAAATCGACGCCCACATCGGCTGGCACCGGTCGATGACCGGGATGAAGCAGCTCTACGACGAAGGCAAGGTCGCCATCATCCAGGGCGTCGGCTACGACCAGCCCTCGTTCTCGCACTTCACGTCGATCTCGTTCTGGCACACCGGCGCGCCGAACAGCGGCAACGAGTACGGCTGGATTGGACGCACGGCAGCGGCGATCGACGAAGCCGGCACCCGCCAGAACCTGATCGTCAACGTCTCCGACAGCCAGACCCTGGCGGTGAAGGCCGAAAAGCACGTGCCGCTGGTGTTCATCGACCCGACGCGCTTCCAGCGCGGCGTGTTCGCGCAGGAGAAGCCGGTGCTCGACGCGCTGAGCGCGGGCCGTGCGCCGGTGGGCGACGCGCACAAGTACGTGCAGGAAGTCACGCGGAGCGCCGCCCAGGCGTCGGAAGTCGTGCGAGCGGCCTGGAGCAAGTACAAGGGCAAGGACAATCCCGATCTGCGGCTGCTCGACCTCGACAAGGTGGCGGCGCTCATCGAGGCCGACTTCCCCACCCGGCTCTACTACGTGCCGCTGCGCGGGAGCCTCTTCGACACGCACGTGAACCAGGCGGCGCCGCACGATCGGCAGCTCCTCTACTGCTCGGATGCCATCGCCGGCTTCTTCCAGGAGATGAAGCGGATCGGCCGCGCCGACGACGTGGTGATGTACGTCCACAGCGAGTTCGGCCGCCGGGTGCCCGAGAACACCAGCCTCGGCACCGATCACGGGACCGCGCAGGTGAACTTCGTCATCGGCAACGCAGTGAAGGGTGGCCTCTACGGCACGCCGCCCAATCTCACGGACCTCGTGCTCGGCGACAACCTCGCCAGCACCACGGACTTCCGCCAGGTGTACGCGTCGCTGATCCAGAACTGGATGGGCGCGGACGCCACCAGAGTGCTGGGCCAATCGTTCCCGGCGATGGGCCTGTTCCGGGCCTAGGGAGGACACCGATGGCTGCCCACACGCCCTGGTCTCCCGGACCGCCGGCCTGGAAGGACGACCTCACACCGATGGGCGCGGCCGACTGGAACTACGACCGCGCCGCGCATCTCCTGACCCACGCGGGATTCGGGGGGACGCCGGCCGAGATCCAGAAGCTCGCCGACATGGGGCTCGAGCGGGCCGTCCGCTCGCTCGTGTACTACGAGAACATCCCGAACCCGAAGATGCAGCCGTTCGTCGAGTCGGGCCTCTGGGATCCGTCGCTGAACGGCTTCCCGGAAAGCCGGCCCGAAGCCACCGATCGCGCCGAAAAGCAGGGCCGCTCGATGGGCGTCGAGAACAAGCCCGCTGGCAATCGTCCGGTGCAGCCGGCGTCCGACCGCTTCTTCTACTGGCTCCGCGCGACGATGCTCGAGACGCGGCGGGTCGGCTACTGGTGGGCCAACCGGATGCTGCAGACCACGCATCCGGTGGAGCAGAAGATGGCCCTGCTGTGGCATGGCCACTTCGCGACGCACGAGAACAAGGTGCGCGACTACCGCAAGATGCTGCAGCAGGTCGACCTGTTCGAGCGGGGCGCCACCGGCAACCTGCGCGACCTGACGATCAAGGTGGCGCAAAACCCGGCCATGCTGTACTTCCTCGACGCGCAGTACAACGTGAAGGGAGCGCCGAACGAGAACTTCGCCCGCGAGGTGATGGAACTCTTCACGATGGGTGTCGGCAACTACACCGAGAAGGACGTGCGCGAGTGCGCGCGCGCCTTCACCGGCTGGTACTTCGACAACCTCACGTTCAAGGTCGACGCGGCCAAGCACGACGCCGGTCCGAAGACGTTCCTCGGCCGCACCGGCCCCTTCGACGGCGTGGACGTCCTGAAGATCGTCTTCGAGCAGCCGGTGACGGCCGACTACCTCGCCGGCAAGGTGTACCGGTTCCTGGTGCGCGACGAGCTGTCACCCGAGCTGCGGAAGAAGCTCGGTGCCGTGCTGCGATCGCACGACTACGAGGTGAAGCCGCTGCTGCTGGCGATCCTCTCGTCGAAGGACTTCTACTCGCAGGCGAGCTACGGCGGGCACATCAAAGGGCCAGTCGAGCACATGGTCGCGATGATGAAGCACCTGGGCGTCGAGAGCATCCCGGGCGTGCCCGACTTCAACCAGTCGACCATCGCCATGGGCCAGAACCTGCTGAATCCGCCGTCGGTGGCGGGCTGGGCGGGCGGCAAGGCGTGGATCACGCCGGGGCTGCTGATTGCGCGCGGCAACATCGCGCGCGATGTGCTGATCCCGGACATGACCGGGTTCCGCGACTGGAACTTCTCGGCCGGGAGCGACGACATCCTCGGCCGCCGGCTGCGGGACGGCTACGAGGTCGGCGCCGCCACCGCCGTCAACGACCCCTCGAACATGAGCGCGTTCGATCGCGTGGCGCTCGAGCGTGACGAACGCTTCAACACACGCATCTCGGGCTACACCGGGTGGGAGCAGGCGGCGCGAAAGCTGATTCCGACCCCCCGCCACGCGGCGGGGTTCGACCTTACGAAGATGGTGGTCGAGAGCGGCGCGAAAACCACCGGCGACGCCGTCGACTATCTGACGTGGCGCCTGCTGCGGATTCCCGCCGCGCCGGAGATGCGCGACGCGCTGGTGTCGTTCCTCACGAAGGAGCTTGGGACGGACAGTATCGACCGTGCCAGGACCTATCTGGAGGACCCGCTCCGCATGACGGCGCATCTCGTGATGAGCACGCCGGAATATCAGATCGTCTAGCAAACGGGCTGCCTGAAGGCGGCCCCTGCTTTCCCGGGCTCTGGCTCAATTGTCATCAATTTTCACCGCCCCGGGCGGGCCGCCTCGAAGTGGGTATAGTCGCGGCGCCGGCTGCGCGGCATACTCCCGGGAGACGGATCCGATGAAAAAGACATTGAGCGTGCTCGTGCTGGCCGCGACGTTTGCGGCGGGGTTTGCGACGAAGAGCGTGTTGCCCGGCGAAGCGGTGGCGCACGCCCAAGCCAGGCCGCGGGTGTACGAGCTGCGCACCTACACGGCGGTCGAGGGCAAACTCGACGCGCTGCATGCGCGCTTCCGCGATCACATCCTGGGCTTCTTCAAGAAGCACGGGATGACCAGCGTCGTCTACTTCAAGCCGATGGACGCACCGCTCTCGCAGACCACGATGATCTATCTCCTCTCGCACGAGAGCCGCGACGCGGCGGCGAAGAGCTGGGCGGAGTTTCGCGACGATCCCGACTTCAAGAAGATCACCGCTGCGGGCGGACCGGTGGCGTCCAAGGTCGAATCCGTGTTCCTCGAGCCCACCGACTACTCTCCGATGAAATAGGATCGGCGATATATGACAGACCGTTTCGGGCGGGGGCTGCGTGCCACGATCGTGACCGCCGGTGTGGCGGTGTTCTGTGCGGGATACGTCATGGCGCAGAGCCCGCGACAGGCCGCCGGAGCGCCCATCACGATCCAGAAACAGGGGTCCTTTGCCGTGGGCGGCAAGGTGCTCGGCGACGAGCCGCGGACGCTGCACTGCGATCACGGCTACGTCGACTACCAGATCCCGGTGAATCCGCGCCGCTTCAACCTGGTGATGTGGCACAGCGCCGCGGCCACTGCGTGGTTGAATCGCTGGGACGGCGGCGAAGGCTACCAGAGCATCTTTCTGCGCCGCGGCTTCCCGGTCTACATCTGGGACGGTCCGCAGGTGGGGCGCGCCAACTGGGGCTGCACCGAGCACACCTACAAGCCCGCTACCGGCCGCGATCAGGGCAACTTCACCGCGTGGCGATTCGGCGCGAAGTACCCGGAGTTCTTCGAGGGCACGCAGTTCCCGAAGGACGACAAAGAGGCCTGGAACCAGGCGTCGCGGGCTCGCTATCTCGAATTCGACACGCTCGACAACGTGCAACTGCAGTCCGATGCCGCCGCGAAGCTGTTCGACAAGATCGGCCCGAGCGTGGCGCTGACGAACTCGGCCGGCGGCCTGCGCGCCATCGTGACCGCGCTCAAGACCAACAACATGGCCGGCATCGTGATGTACGAGAACGTTGGCTACGTCTATCCGCAGGGCGAGGGCCCGGGCGGCCCGGTGAACGGATTCGGCCCCATCGAAGTGCCGCTCGAAGAGTTCAAGAAGCTGACGAAGGTCCCCATGCAGATGGTGTGGGGCGACAACATCGAGAAGGCCGGCAACTACGCCAACAGCTACAAGCTGTCGGTGCTGTTCGCTGAGAAGGTCAACAAGTACGGCGGGAAGGCCCGAGTGCTCAAGCTCACCGACGTTGGCCTGAAGGGGAATACGCACATCCCCTTTGCCGACATGAACAACGTGGCGGTGGCGGACCTGCTGTCGAAGTTCCTCGCCGAGAACGGGCTGGACAAGAGATAGCGAACGGGCCACCTCAAGGTGGCCCCTACGTCGAGGCGGCCCCTACTTCTCTCCTGGAGCGCCGGTGCCCGAGGAGCCGACGAAGAGCCTGCGACCGTCGGAGAACGTCAGCTCCCGGCCGTTCCCGCGCATCGAACCGTCTTTCGCGCGGAACCCTTCCACCAGGATCTCGGACCCGACGGGCAGGGAGTCCTTGTTGAACCCCCGCCGGTAGAGCGCGTTCGGCGGGCCGCCCTCGATCATCCAGCGTTCGGTCTTGCCGTCGGGCCGCTTCACGTCGAGGTGCAGCCAGGTGTGCGGATTGATCCACTCCATCTTCACGACCGTTCCGCGCAGCTTGATCGGCTTGGTCGCGTCGAACTCCGCCGCGAAGGCATGGTGAGCGGACAGCGTGGACGCGCCCCAGGCGATTCCCGCGAGGAGGATCAGCAGCGTCGTGGCGTGATGGGTGCGCATGGTCACTTTCCCCGCTTGGCGGCGTCGGCGCGGCCTCCGGCCAGCAGATTGGTCATCGCGTAGTTGCCTTCGTGGCAGGCGTACTCGTAGATCTGCGTGTCGTTTGGCAGCCGCGCGATCGGGATCTGGGCGGTCCAGGGCTTTTCGAACGAGGCCGGGTCCTCGACGGTGATGCGGTAGTCCATCGTGTCGGGCCCCGTACGCGTGTAGCGCTCGGTCAGTCGCAACGTCTCTGACGGACGCGTGAGGATCTGCGCCCACTCGTAGTTCGTGCGGTCGATGAAGTTCGTCGTCTCGACCACGAACGTGTTGCCCTCCCACTTGCCCACCGCGTTGCCGAACCACTGGCGGATGCCGCTCGCCTTGCGGCCATCCACGGGGATCACTCGGCGATCGAGATATTCCTCGTGCAGGATGGTTACGTAGCCGGGGCTCTGCACGATGCGGTTGTGGCCGCCGTTCGGCCCCTGCCACATCATCGCGGTGACGCCGTCGGTGAGGCATCGCTCACCGGTGTCGGGATCGAGAAACGACTCGTAGGGGCCGGCGCCGTATCGGGCCTGGGCGCGCGCTTCGGCCTTCTTGGCGTCGGGCGTATACGGGATGCGGCCGTCCTCGGGATCCACGACAAGCGAGGTCTGCTTGAAGACCTGGCGCGGGCGGCCGTGGTCCTGCCAGAAGCTGTTGTACTCGTTGCCGCGAATCGGCGACTGTGCGAGGTTGCCGCGACCTACCGCGGTGCCTTCGTTTCCGGCCAGCCGCTGCGCCTCCTGCTCCTCCTCGACCTTTTGCCGTTGTGCCACTTCTTCGTCGGTGAGCGACGCACGCCCCTGAAACTGCGCGGGACGCTCGAGCGGCACAGCCGCCTCGTAGCGCCACACACCCTGCAGATCCGGATCGCCCCACGGCGTTTTCGGCTGCGTCCAGCTTCCGGTGGCGGATTGCTGCGCGGAAAGGGACATGGAGATGGAAATGGACACGGCGGCCATCACCACGGCGCTCGCAAGAAGGCTCCACTTGGTCATGTCGGCACCCCTATTTGTTCCTCTGACCGGTGGCGGGATCGATCACGCCCAGGTGGCCGTACATCAGCTCCTCCACGAACTCGACGCACTTGTACTCGAGCAGCTGCTTGTCGGGCTCGACGCGGCGATAGAGCGGCATCCGGATCGTCCACGGCCGCGTGAACACCTTCGGATCCTCGATCGTCGCCTCGTAGGTCAGGTGATACGGGCTCTGCGGCGTGTAGCGTTCGGTCACTTTCAACTGGTCGCTGTGAAAATCGCCGGCACGGTCGAACCAGGTGTCTTCGTTGAAGTCGGTGACCTCGACCACCAGGGTGTCGCCGTCCCAATGTCCGCGCGACCACCCCATCCACGTCGGGCTCGGGCTGTCGCCGACCTTGTCCATGTGAATCGTGCGCGTCGCCCCGGCAAACTCGTAGGCGAGGACGATCTTGTTGGTGCCCTGCAGGATCTGGAATGGGTACGGCAGATAGGTGGCCCGCGGCACGCCGGGCATGAAGCACTTGATTTCAGGATCGCGCTTCAACCACTCGCGCGCGTTCTCTTGCCGCCTGGTCGCGGCCCACGGCTGATACGGGATCTCGCCGCCGACCACCACGCCCTCGCCGGCCGGCACGCCGCCCACCGCGCCCAGCGGCCGGACCGCGGGGTCGGGCAGGTCGACGGTGGTGGCGCGAACAAGTCCGGGAACGCCGCTGCGCCCCCGAGCCGGCAGCAGCGACAAGGCGGGACGGGCGGCATGCGCCCGCAGGTCGTAGTTGGCGCTGTTCAACGCCTGCCAGATGCCGTTCAGATCCGGCTTGCCGTCGGCGGTGCGCGGCGCGCGGTAGGCCGCCGCGGATCCGCCAGGCTCAGAGGTTGATTGGCCAGTGCATCCGGCGGCCGCAACGACGGCGGCCATGGAAAGAGCGCCCCAGAATCCCACGCGCATGCTGGCCGGGATTATGGGACCGATCGGAGGGTGCGGCAACTACCGCATTGGGGTAGGACTCAGCGGAACCAGCCCGGAAGTGCGCCGCCGCGACGGCCTTCGTCCTCGAGCGCCGCCATCATCTCGTCAAGGCGCTTCTGCTGCGCTTCGAAATCGGCCACCTGAGAGGTCAGCTGCCGGCGTTCGGTCGCCAGCGGCGATGACTGGCCGTTGGCGAGCGAGACGTCGAGACCGTCACCCTTGATGCTCTCGAGCCGTGCTTTCAGCCTGGTCAGGTAGGAGGCGATCTCCTTCTGGCGTTGCAGGATCGGTTCTGCGCGTGACCGCCAGTACGCCTCGTCCTTAGGGCGGTCGGCTCGATAGGGGGTCGCAGGCGGCGCACTGAGGTACAGGGGCGCGGAGGGGCGCGGTCGCCCGAGGTCTTCGTTGGTGTATTTCTTCGCGCCAGGCTTCTCGGTCTTCCCCTCGGTCGCTGCCGCCGCGGCGCCATCTGGTTTTGTGGGCGCCTTGCTCTCAGGCTTGCTGGCCGCCGCGGCCTTGGCCTTCTCTTCCTGCGCGGCTTTGGCCTTCTCTTCCTGCGCCGCCTTCGCGATCGTGCCGAGTGAAGGCCGCTCGTCTTTGACCTGCGCCGCCACCGCAACGCCCAGCGTCAACACGCCGATGCCGAGGATGATCCGGGTCATGTCCCGGTTTTCGGTCTGTCATGTTGACGAGTTCAATCGCGTCACACCGCGGCACAGCGTTGCCTAGTCCTACCGGCCCCCCGGCGCGGTCTCGCGCCCGCCGCGCCCGCCGCGCCCGCGTTCACCGGCGGCTTCATTGATCGTGTAGTCGGCGGGCACCACGAAAAGATCCGGCGGCGGCTCGCTGCGATTGATGTTGGTCAGGCGGTACTCGACGACGCCCGTACGCGGATCGGAGTTCCGCGAGTACACCAGCATGCGGAGCTCCGGCGACTCCCACCGCTCGTCGGTGATCTCGATCGGGCGATCGTTGCCGATCTGTCCGGTGGGAATGACGGAGGTCGTCTTCCGCCCCACCGCCTTGACGCCATCGAACTGCCGGGTGCCGAGCGACTCCTGGGTACCCGCTTGCGCCCCCCGGCCGGCCGGCGCCGCGACGACCCCACGCCCGTTCAACATGATCGTTCCGGTGTTGAGACGGAAAACCGAGCCGCTGAAGAAGACCAGGCGCGGCACGCGGTACGCCGTTCTCGTCGCAGGATCGAGCGTATAGGCCATCCCGTCGGCCGGATCGGGATCGACGGTGATCGTCTGCACGCTGCTCGCGGCGTTGAGCGCGCCGAGCCCCACGATCGTCTGCTCGCGGCGCACGCGGCCCATGCGGTCGCGGAAGAACCGGGCGCTCGTCGTGGTTTCGATCCGCGTGCCGTCGCCGAGGATCTGCGTGACGGTCGTGATCGCGTCGGCCGAGAACGGCGCGTCGGTCACCACCGGACCGTTGAGCACGTCGCCGGGCCCGGTCTCGAAGCGCGCCGTATACGGCCCCGCCTCGACGCGCGATGCGACCTTCTCGGCCTCTCGCGCCCGATCGGCAGCACTGGCGCCCTGCCGCCCCTGACCGGAGGCCACGACGGGCACGACGGCAACGAGACACATCCAGACGCAGACATGCGGTGATCTCATGACGACTACTCCTCTACTTCCTCTACTTGTCGCGCGACACCGTCCGTACGAACCGCACGGCGCGCGCGAGCCCGTCTTCGCCGACCAGCACGTCGGCCATCACGATGTCCCGCCGCGAGCCCGGCGGCGCGACGCCGAGCACGGCAAGGTCCGTGGGCGACAGCTCGAGCCGGACGACGCTGCCCTGCGTCACCGGGACCGCGCTGTATCTCAATGGGTAGAACCCGCTGGCGACTTCGGTCGACGCCAGGGGCACCTGTGCCGGGACATCAATCGCCGTTCGCGTTGAGAGCTGCCACACCGGAATCGAGGTGGCGATGGCCAGCCCCGCCGCGAGCGCGTACGCCTTCATCACCGAGCGACGCCGCCCGCGGGCGGCGGCACGGACGTGCTCCAGCAGACGCGTCCGCACCTCGGGCGAGGCTCCGCTCGCCATGGCGTCGATGGCTGCCATCTCACGCAGGTTGGCGGTCAGCGTGCGTTCAAGATCGTCGTCGTGCTCGTGCATGTCAGCTTTCTCAACAGCAGCGCCCGTGCCCGGTGCAGACGGGATCGGACCGTTCCGATCGGACACTGGATGACGTGCGCCACCATGGCGTAGTCCATTTCCTGGAGGTCGCACAGCGCCACCACCTCGCGATAGGCCGGCGGAAGCGACCGCACCGCCTGGCGGACGACATCGATCGTGCGCTCGCGCGCGATGGTGTCGATGGGCGTCTCCTGTGGCGAGATGGCATCCGCCGCCACCACCTCCGCCGGCTCCGACAGCGTCGCCCCCTGCCGGGCGAGGCGTTTGATCATGTGGTGCCGGGCGATCCCGAACAAGTAGGCCGGCACCGTCCCTTTCCCCGGATCGAACCGCCCGCTCGGGCGGAGCACGGCGAGAAACGTCTCCTGCACGATGTCGTCCCCCGAGCCGCATCCGCACACGCGCTCGGCGTAGAGGTAGATCTGGCGCTGATACCGCGCGAACAGCCGGCTGAACGCGGCTTCGTCGCCCGCTGATGCCCGCGTGAGCAGCGCCGCGTCGTCCACCTTACAAATCTATTGCCGGTGGCCGGGGAGAAAGTTTCAAAAAACGGCGGGGCGTGCGACCGTGCTAATCTGCGCCCGCAAAGGGGGGACCATGAACCTTCGCTGGATCGCGGTTGCTGGCTTCGTGATGGTCAGTTCGCCGTCGGTGCTCTTCGCGCAGCCGGGCGCGTTCGGAGGCGGCTACGGGCCTGCGCTCAAGGTCGTGCCGCCGCCGCAGGCGTTCGCGACGTCCGAGGACCACTACAAATACCTGCTCGCGCAGGCCAAGGGCGGCACGAAGCACACGATCACGTCCGTGCCGCGCTGGGATGGCCTGTGGGTCACGGCCGGCAACACCCACATGGACATCTTCATCGACCCGCCGGGCTTCAAGGGCAAGGTTCGGCCGGGCGTGCTGACGCCGCCGTACGAAAAGGCCTACACGGAGCGCTGGCGCCAGCAGACTGAACTGGGAGAGGTTCAGTACGACCGTCTCACCCACTGCGAGCCTGTCGGGTATCCGCGCTTTCTGCTCGAACCGTACTCGCACGAATTCATCAACCTGCCGCAGGAGTCGTACTTGATCAACGACTTCGGCCCCAGCATCCGCCGCGTCTACATCAACCAGGAACACAAGAACGTCTACGGCACGCACTCGTGGTTCGGCGACACGATCGGATTCTGGGACGGCCAGAAGCTGATCACGAACACGAAGTACCTGCTGCCCGCCGACTTCACCCGCTGGTCGCCGATGACGAGCAACCAGTTCGAATCGGTGGAAACCTGGGAACTGAAGAAGTATCCCGACGGCGTGGAGCGGCTCGAGGTGCAGGTCACGTTCTACGATCGCTACGCCTTCGTGAAACCGGTGAACGCCGTCTACGCGTGGCGGCGCGGCACGGATCTCGAGAAGGCCGGCCATCGCGTGCAGCACTGGGAGTGCGAGACGAGTAACAACGACGTCTTCGACAAGGGCACGACCACCTCGAAGCTGCCCGGTGAGCAGGGCTTCAAGGATGCGCGAGGGAGCACGCTGTTTCCGGATCTGCCCGGACAGTCGCGCGATCCGATCTACAACACGACGCTCCCAGGAGAGAAGAAATGAAGACGGCGTTGCGCGTGCCCCTCGTCGCCCTGATCGCGTCGTGTCTGATGTCTGCGGTCGCGGTCGCCCATCATTCCTTCGCCATGTTCGACCGCTCGGTCGAGAAAGTGGCGACCGGCACGGTGGTGCGCTGGCAGTTCAATTCGCCGCATTCGTGGCTCTACATCAACGTCAAGAACCCCGACGGCACCGAAACGCTCTGGAGCTTCGAGGGGTCGGCGCCGCCGCAGCTGCTCCAGCGCGGGGTGACGGGGAGCTCGTTCGAGCCCGGGTCGACGGTCACCGTCTCGTACTGCCCGATGAAAGACGGCCGTCCGGCCGGTGGACTCGGATGGGTGCGGCTGGCCAACGGCAAGTTCCTGAACCCCGCCGACGGCGGCTGCGACGGCAGCGACAAGGCCATCGAAAAGTGGAAGGGATGGATGGCCGCCGGCTACACCTCGAGCACCGACGCGCTGAAGGCGAAGTAGCGGCCTCACGCTGCGTAAGGACGAATCCGGCGCTCTAACGATGTGGTAGCTTCTAGGCGCCACGCGGCGCCCGATGGCAGAGCATTCGGCCCCTATCCGGTTCCCGCAGAACGGCGCGACCGCCGCACAGAAGGCGCCGGTCGCCTTCCTGTCGTACGCACACGCCGACTCGGAGATCGCGTTTGCCTTTCGCGAGGCGCTGAGCGCCTGCGGGCTCGAGGTCATCATCGACACCCAGAACCTCGCGCCGGGCGAGGATCTGGTCGAGTTTGCCCGATCGTCGGTCCGTAACGCCGACGCCACCATCTGCGTCATCTCGACGGCGAGCCTGTCCTCGGCCTGGGTGGTCTTCGAGGCCGTCAGCGCCCTGCAGAGCGAGCAGGTCGAACCGGCGCGACGGCTGATCGCCTGCGCGATCGATCAGGACTTCCTGCAGCCCGAGTACCGGCTGACGCTCACGGCAGCGCTCGACGAGAAGATCCGGCGCCTGGACGAGCTGCTGCCTCGCTACGTCGAACAGCGCCTCGCCACGACCGACATCTCCGCCGAACGCGATCGGCTGTACCAGATGCGGTCGAGTCTGGGCGACGTGCTGGCGCGGCTGAAGAACAGCCTGACGCTGACGCTCACCCGTGAAGCCCTCGCCGGCTGCGCCCAGACCGCGGCCGACCATATCCGCAAGCTGAAAGGGCTGGCGCCGTCCAGGATCGATCCGCGCGACATCCGCGCCCGGGCCGAGGAACTCCGGCGCTTCCTGTGGGATGGGCGCACCGACGACGCGCTCGATCGCATGCTCGACTTCGTGGTCGAGTTCACCGACCTCCCCAAGAAGCTGCGCGACGCCACGTTGATCTCGAACTCGCTCCGCCGCATCGAACAGGCGGAGACGGAGAAGCGCGTCAGCTTCACCGCGGCCGAGAAGCAGCGGCAGCCGCTGATCTATAAGCTCCTCGAGCTCATCGACGAGATCGAGGTCGATCCGCGGCTGCCCATGGCCTCCTAGCACCATGGACGCCGCCTTCAACGTTGCCGCGTTGCGCCAGGAGCTCTCGAGCAACCTGAGTCAGGGCGTGACGCAGCTGGCCGAGCTGACCAGCCGCCACGCCAACAACCGGCAGCTCGTCTACCGGGCAGTGCTCCTGAAACGGGAACTGTCGAGGGCCGACACGGACGGCCTGCCCGGCTACGTCGACCAGGGGCTCGCGCTGCTTGACGACTTCGTCGCCGATCAGGAGGGGGCCGACGCCACGGTCCGCAGCCGGCACGATATCGCCGAAGAGGCCCGCCGACGCGCGATGTCCGTGGAGGTCTCGCGCCCGGTGGCGGTGGAGTGCCAGGGGCTCAGCAAAGGGTTCGGGCGAGGCGAGTTCGCGCTCAAAGACGTGAGCCTGTCGGTCAGTTGCGGCGAGATCGTCGGCATCGTCGGTCTCAACGGCAACGGCAAGACCACGCTCTTCCGCCTGCTCGTCGGCGAGCTGCGCCCCGAGAGCGGGGCCTTGCGCTTTCCCGCGATCCAGCCAGGCAGCGGCCACATCAACTGGTCGAAGGTCCGCAATCACATCGCGTATGTGCCGCAGGAGCTGCCGCCCTGGAGCGGGTCGCTCAAGAGCAACCTGCATTACGAGGCCGCCGTGCACGGGGTCCGGGGCGCTGACAACGAGCGGGAGGTGGACTACATCATCGAGCGGATGGGGCTCACCAACGAACTGCACAAGCGTTGGCAGGAGCAGTCGGGCGGCTACAAACTGCGATTCGCGTTGGCGCGCGCACTCGTGTGGAAGCCAACGCTGCTGATCCTGGACGAGCCGCTCGCCAACCTCGACTTCCTGACGCTGCAGGTCGTGTTGAAAGATCTCCGTCACCTGACCGACTCGCTGCGCCATCCCTTGGGCACCATGGTCAGCTCGCAGCACGTGCACGAGATCGAAGAGGTGTCGGACAAGCTGCTGTTGCTCTCGAAAGGCGAGGTCACCTTCTTCGGCGCCGTCGACCAGATCGGAGCCGAACGCCAGTCGAACACGTTCGAGATCGCTGGACACAACGTGGAACAGGCCGATCTCGAGGCGGTGTTGAACGGCCCCGAGTATTCCTCGATCTACTACAGCGGCGTGGCGTACATCGTCACGACCTCCACCACCGTCACGGCCGGCCAGCTGCTTCGCCTGCTGCTCGAACACCATGTGCCGCTGACCTATTTCCGCGACATCAGTAAATCAGCCAAGGGGCTGCTGCAGAATGCGTCGCGGTAGGTGGAGTCCGCGCCGGCTGGTCCGGCCGCTGTCGGAGCCGCTGCAGCGCATCGGCTCGTGGGTGAGCGCGCGCTATCCTTTCGTCTGGTTCACGCGCACGCCGCTGTGGGCGGGATGCGGGCTGCTCGCGACGCTCGCGGCCGCCCTGTGGGGGCGGGCATTGAGTGTGCGCCCGGTAGGCCTGCCCACTATCGAGAGCATGGTGGTCATGCTCTCCTCCTGGACATTTGTCGTCTACGCGCTGCTCCTGGTACTCGCCGTCGACATCGTCCGGCGCGGACCCGTTTTCCTGCCAGGCAACCACAGTCTGCGGCTTGCCGGCTGCGTCTTCGTGTCGACCGCCTGCCTGCTGCTGCCGCAGTACGCCTTCCTGAGAATCGCACTGCCTCGCATCGCCGCCGTCGACACCCAGCGGCAGGTCGAAGCCACATTGGCACGCCTCGAACAAGTGCGCAATGGCACCTGGTTCTGCGGCGAACGTGAAGAGCTCGAACGCTTGCTGGATACTCATCGCGTGGAGATTGAACGCGACTTGCTACGATGGGGATTTCCGACCAACGTCACTGTCGTGCGCGGCTGTCCATCACTTGATACGAGTTCGCTCTTCTCGCTGCAGATGCCGTCGCGGTCGGCGAAAGACCCTTCGACTTCTTCACCACTCGAGTCCTTCATCGGCGTGAACAGGGCGGTTGGTCTCGACACGTTCCAAGAACGCCTGCTGACGGTTGACGCCGCCCAGCACTACGCACGTGGCGAGGCCAGCGCATTCGAAACGACGCGGACACCCACGATGGCCCACGACCTCCTTGGCGAGTACGCGGTCGGGCCGCCGATCACCTCGAGGCTGTTCCAGATACCGCTGGTCGGCCTGCTGGTGGCGGTCGCAATCGGTTTCGTCGCCGCGACCCGCTTCTATCGGATGCGCGCGATGAAAGCCTCACGACTGTGGCTATCGGCGATCCGCGTGCAGCCTGCCGCGATGTACAGGGTGGGCGAATGGGTCGCGGCGCGACTGCCAACTGTCTGGGCGTCACGTACGTACAACTCGCTCCTGCCACTCATCGTCCTGGTCCTGCTCGGGACGCTGCTGGGGGGCCAGCTGGTGACAGGCACTCTGATCTGGGCGGCCGCACCGGCGCTGGTCGTCGTGGGCTTCGTGACCCTCCGGGCACAGGAAAACGCGCGCCACCTGACCTTGCGTCCCTGGCAATCGTTCGGAATCTTTGCGCTTCACTGGGCTTCGATCGGTCTCTTCAGTGCCGCGATTGCCCAGACCCTGGGTGTCATGCAGGGTGCGTCCCTTGGCAACGTCATTACTGTGGTGTGGCTGATCGCACTGGTCTCCGCGATGCTCCAGACCGCCCGCTTCAGTTCGGCCCTGCTCACCTATTTCGCTGCAATTCTCGCCACCGCGGTCGCCGTTGGTGGACTCTTCCTCGCCGATTGGCTTCGTTCAGCAATGTGGACATCGCTCAGCACCGACATTGAATTCCTCGTGATTCTTGCAGTCATGGAGGGTCTGGTCGGACTGGGTGTCCACTCGGTTGCGCGGTTCGACATGCGGCCCGTGATCAGACGCCTCGTGGTCGGAGTCTTCGTCCTGCTGGCTCCGTTTGCGGGGATCCTCCTGACCATCGCCCTGCTGACCCCCAGCCCGTCGGATGTCACCGCCCCGAAAATGGCGGCCAGCGTCCTCCTGCTCACCGTCGTGGTCGCGATTGCCTTGCGACTCACGGCGAACCATCGCCGCATCCTCGCCCACAGCGGCCGCTGATGGGCTGAGCGCTCGTCGCGAGGCATGTCGTTCAGGGCATCTTGATCGAAAACCCGGCGAGCCCGAGCGGATTGATCGTGAACGCGTCCTGGTCGCTGTCGGGTGCACGGTTGCCCAGCCCGCGTTTGAACGCGATTTTCGTCGCGTCGCGATCGAACGACGTCGGCCAGTTGGTCGCGACAGGGGTCATGACGGACGCGGCGTCTGTGACGTGGTCCCATCCCAGCGCGTGTCCGAGTTCGTGCATCCGGGCAATGTGGGCATACAGCCCCTGACCGTCATAGCCGGCGTCCAGATACACCTGGCCGCTCCGAACGGAACCGTCGTTGCCATACGTGCGGCTCCCGACGCCGATGGCACCACGTGCGGCTGTCAGACCCGTGAAGTACGCCACGATGATGTCGCCGGCGCTGACCATGCTCACCGGGTTGTTCACACCGGCGGTGGTATGGACGATGTCCGCAAAGCTCCGGAACTCACTTCCAGTGAGGTCCGGCAGCGCCATCACCAGGTCGTCGATGATGGCCTTCGCCGACGCGTCCGACATCAGCTGGTCGGTGGACGTGTAGGTATCGGTTGCTGCTTCGGACCATCGGAGCACGCGCCGCTGGATGACGAGTCTCGGCGGAGTGGTCCAGCGCACGAGGCCGAAACCCGAGCGCCGTGTCATCTGCTCGAACGCGCTCATGTTGAAGTCTTTTGGGATGAGCCCGATCTCGCCGTCGCTGCCGGGCACGCGCAGGTGCGTGACCCGCGTGACGATCTCGGAGGAGCTGAGCGTCACGGCGAGCACGTTCGCGGCTCCCCCTTCCACGACGAACGCACCGGTGGGACCGCTGTCGAGATCGGCACGCCCATCGATCTGCACCCTGACTCCGGTCACGGGGCGTCCGGTCAGCACGTTGATCGTCCTGAAGCTGACGCGCACCGCCGGCGGAGGTGGAGTCGGAGTGGGCGCCGGTGTTGGACCAGGTGACGGCGTGGCCGACGGCGTGGCCGGCGATGGCGCGGTCTCCTTGCTGCCGCCGCAGCCCGCCGCTATCAGCACCAAAAGCGGCGCCACGAGGGCGAAACCTGATCTGAGAATCCGACGCGTCATCGGGCAGTCCTCCGGCCAGCCGGGCCTGGAATGTATAACGTGGGCAGGTTCATCGGCGTACACTCGAAGACATGGGCCGCGCGCTTGCCCTCGCACTGGTGGTCTTCGTCGCCCAGGCGGCGACCTCGGGCCAGACGCTTGCCGTGCTGCACATCCGCGCCGTCCTCGCTGATGCCACGGGACAGACCACGCCGGTGGCGCGCCACGCGCTGCTCATCAGCGACAATCCGCCGACCAGGGAGCCGCGCCGGGTGGTCACGACCATCGACGGCACCGCCGACGTGCGGCTGCGTCCCGGCAGCTACACGGTGGAATCGGACGAGCCCGTCGCGTTTCAGGGCAAGGCGTATCACTGGACCCAAGCCGTGGACGTCGTCGCGGGGCGGGACGCAACGCTCGAACTGACGGTCGCGAACGCGTTGGCCGAGGCGATCGCGCCGGCCCAGGGGGACGCGGCGGCGCCGGCCGCCACCGACACCTCGCTTTTGCTGCGACAGTGGGTCGACAGCGTCGTCCAGCTGTGGACTCCCACGGCGCACGCGTCGGGATTCCTGGTCGACGCCGCCGGGCTCATCATGACGAACCAGAAGGTCGTCGGCGAGGCGACGTCCGTCGAGGTGCAGCTGTCGCGCACGGTCAAAGTGGCTGGGATCGTAATCGAAGCCGATCGTCAACGTGACGTCGCCGTGGTGCGGATCGATCCCGCGGTGATGGCGTCGATCAAACCAGTTCCACTCGGGTGCCCCCGTACCGGCCCCGCGCCGATCAAGCGCCAGCAGGAGATCTTCGCGCTGGCGTCTCCGCTCCGTCAGGAGCGGGGTTGGACGTTTGGAACGGTGAGCCGGGTAGACACACGAACCCTCGCGTCCGACCTCACGCTGGCCGCTGGCGGCACCGGCGGACCGGCGTTCACCGCGGCGGGCGAGGTGGCTGGCATCACCGCGCTTCCCAACGAACGCGACGAGCCGAAGCGGGGCGCCACGACGGTCGTCCGCATCGAACAGGCCTGCGACGTGATCGCCGCGGCGGCAAAGAAAGTGACCGCTGCTCCCACGCCAAGCGGGGCGCATCTTCCCGTGGAACCGGCGGAACCCGCGCCCGTCGCCCAGTTCAAGGAGGCGGTCCGCCGGCGCGCCGGCAACCTGAAGCCCTATCAGATGGCGACCGCCGACTTCGACGTCGGGTTCATCCCGCCGATCCTCAACTACGCGGCGCAGTCCCTGTCGAACGGGGATTTCAGCAACTGGTCCGAATACATGGCGGACGTCCCGCCGGTACTGGCGGTCCGCGTCACCCCGAAGATGGTGGAAAGCCTGCTGGGCAAGGTTGCGCGCGGCGCCGCATCGACGCAAGGCATGGCCTTGCCGGCGATGAAACACCTGAAATCAGGCTTCGAACGGCTGCGCGCCTTCTGCGGCCGTACCGAGGTGCAGCCGATCCATCCGTTCAAGCTCGAACTGCGGGTGTCGGAGACGGAGACGATGTACGAAGGCCTGTACGTGTTCGATCCGGCCACACTCGGGCCCGAGTGTGGAACGGTGACGCTGGGCCTCTTTTCGGAGAAGCAGCCCGAGAAGGAAGACACCCGTGTCGTCGACCCCAAGCTGCTGCAGCAGGTCTGGCGGGACTTCGGGTTCGAAGCGAACCGCTAGACGGCCCTGCTTCTACTTGAACACATCGAGCCTGACCGCACGCCCCATCGTCAGATAGCCGAACGGATTGGGATGGATGCCGTCCCCGCAGTTGTAGGCGGGGTCGATCAGGTCGTGATTCCCCGCCTTCCGGACGACCTCGTCGAAATCGATCACGGCGTCGAACCCGGCGCGACGGCGAATCCAGTCGTTGACGGCGTTGCGGATTGCCGTCTTCGCCGCGTCCCACCCCGTGCTGTCGGCGGCAGGCGCGACGTTGTGCCGCGGGATGACCGTGACGCCGATCGCCTTCAATCCGGCGGCCTTGAGGCGCGTGACGATCTCCTGAAGGCCGGCCATCACCTGCGCGGCGGTGGCCCCTCGCCGGATGTCGTTGGTCCCCTCGAAGACGATCACGTGCGTGGCGCCGCTCCGCTGGAGGACGTCGCGATCGAACCGCTCGAGGCCGGGCGGGCTGTTGGGCGGGGGCACCAGGTTCTGCCGCGTCACCGTGTTGCCGCCGATCCCCTCGTTGACGACGCCGAAGTCACCCCGCCCCGCCAGCTGGAGCCGCGACGCCATCACGTCCTCCCACCGGTCGTGCGCGTCGAGCGTCGCGCAAGTGCCGTCGGTGATCGAATCGCCGAAGGCCACGATCGCACCCCGTGCTGAATCCGACAGCACGTCGACCGCCGACAGGAAATACATCGCCATCGTCGTGCGCGTGAAGAACTCACGGTTGTCGCCGGCGATGCGATCGCCCGCGCCGTCGGCTGTCAGATACGACGTCGTCAGCGCTCGCGAGTGCGAGGTGACCGGCACGGCGGCGCCCGGAACCCAGAAGGTGACGGCGACGTCCTGGCCGGCGCGCACCGGCAACGCGGCAGCGTCGCTCGTCGTCGTCCCGCCGGCCGGAATCGTCACTGTCGGCGACCCGTTGAACGTCACGCGCACGGCGGACCCCTCGACGAGGCCGGCGAGGCTCGCCCGGAGCGCCACGTACGCTCCGCCGATCAGCAGCGGAGCGGTCCCGAACGTGTTCTCCAGTCTGACGCGGACGGCGCCGCCGTCGAGGCTCGACCGCGCGATCATGCGCACGCTCGCGTTCGTGAGCGTCGTATTCGGTTCCAGCCCCTGCATGGACGATCCCCATGCCGCCACCCATCGGCCCTTCTGGGTCTGGGCGCCGACGTTCGGCATCAGGACGAACAGCGCGGCCAGCATCGCCGCCGCGGCACGGGTTCGGTGAGATATCTTGGCCATAGATGGGGTGACGCCGCTGATACTCTAACAACACACCGACCGTCCGTGGTGGACGAGTCACACCGGAGGACAACGAACCCATGAAGCTCTTCACCCGCCTGTGCCTGATGGCGATCATCGCCACCGCGGCCGCCCGCCCCGCTTTCGCGCAAGCCACCATCCACGGAGACCTGACGAAAGACTGGGCCGGCCAGAAGGCGCTGCTCGTGGGCCTGGCGAGCGCGGTGCCCGAGGACAAGTACGGGTTCAAGCCGACGCCCGTGCAGCGGTCCTTCGGAGAGCACGTGCTGCACATCGCTCAGATCAACGTGATGCTGACCAAGGCGCTGGGCGGCAAGACGCCCGAGCCGGCGATCAACATGAAGGCCACCACGAAGGCCGACATGATCAAGGCGATGTCGGACTCGTTCGACTACGGCGCGAAGGTGATCGCGGAGTTCAACAACACCAGCATCCAGGAAACGATCCAGGCGCCGTTCATGGGACCCTCCACGAGGGCCCGCATCATGTTCTTCCTGAACGGCCACACGCAGGACACCTACGGCCAGATGGTCGTCTACGCGCGCCTGAACGGGGTCACGCCGCCGGCGAGCGCACCGCGGCCGTAACCTTCGACCCGCGGGCGCGGCGGATTAGGCGTCGGGACTAGCGTGTGCCGGAGTCCGGCGTGTTTGTGGCAGCCGAGAGCGAATTCGTCGAGGGCGACCCGCCGGCGAAGGCACATGCTAGTGCCGACGCCGGCGCGCCACGCCCGTGAAAACGGGCCGCCTAAAGGCGGCCCCTACGACGGATTAGCACGACGGATTACCGAGTAGACGGAGGGGACGGCGCTTTGCAGGCCCAGTTGCTGGCGTCCTTGAGATCGCCGCTCCCCTTGTACTCGGCGAACTGCGGATAGGGGCACATCGGCCGCGTCAGCCCCTGGGCGCCGGTGCCCATCATCGTCTCCGGCGCAATCCCCTTCTCGACCCACTTCTCGAGCGTGCCGATCGAATCGAACGTGTTCACGCCCGGGCCGCCGCCGCAGTGGCCCATGCCGGGCGCCATGAAGAGCCGCATCCAGTCGCTCTGGCTCGACCCCATCTTCGACAGCACCTGGTCGTAGTACCAAATGGTGGTCTCCGGCGTGATGCCGGTGTCGGACCAGCCGTGCGTGAGCAGGAGCTTGCCGCCGCTCTTCTTGAACTTGCTCAAGTCCGGGTTCACCGCGTCGACGTAGCCGATCTTCTCGTCGAGATACTTCATGTCGCGATCGAGATCGAACTTCTGCCAGTCGGCGTTCGGGTCGTTGTAGGCGATCTTCACCAGGTCGTACACGCCCCCCGGTCCCTGCGCGTTGGGCTGCATCGCCGGAATCGGATTCCCCAGCGCCTGGCCGGAGAAGATCAACTCGCCCTTCGAGTTCTTCACGCCGCCGTAGAACGTCTGCACGCTCTGCAACTGCGGCTCCGTCAGGCAGCCGGCGGTCTGGCCGGCCTTGCACTTCAGGCTCGAAAAGTCCACGCTGCACGCCCGCGGGTTGTTGAGGAACCCTTCCTTCAGCGTGTCGCACTTGTTCGTCACCAGGTTGTTGACGAGCGCCGCCTGTTCCGCACTGATCGCCTTCTCGGGATGCCGCACGAGATCGACGGTGCGTTCGACCCCGGCCGTCCACATGTGGATGTGGCGGCTGGCGAGCGAGCCGGCGATGATGCCGTCGTAGTCGTCGGGATAGCGCTGCGCCTCCATCACCGCCATGCGGCCGCCGGTGGAGCATCCCTTGAAGTACGAGTACTGCGCGCCGCGGTCGTAGAACGCCTTCACGAGCTCCTTGCTCTTCAGCGTCATCTCGTGCGTGGCGCGGTAACCGAAGTCGATCATCTTCTCCGGGTGTCCGATCGCCCAGGCGCCGCCAGGATCCTGATGTCCGGTGTCGGTGCCCGCGGTGGCGTAGCCGAGCCGCAGCGCCTGCGGCATCTCGTTCGTCAGACCTTGAATCGATCCGGCGAACCCGCCGTTGCCGACGCCCATGAACTTGCCGTTCCACTGGCCGGCAGGCGGCAGCCACATCTCCATGTTGATCAGCGAATCGGCCGACGGCTTCAGGACGATCTGCAGCCGACAGTGTGCGGGGATCATGGCAGGAGGCCGCGCGGGTGCAGCTGGCGCGCCTGCAGCAGCTCCTCCTCGCGCCGGACCACCGGCGCGCGCCGGGGCCGGCCCTTCCGGGACCATGGTCGCCGACGTGATCGTGGCTTTGTCGAGCTTGAGGCCAACCAGGCTCTCGCAGGGCGTGGCGGCCGCGGCGGCGGCGAGAAAGACGAGGACGCTACCGACCATGGGGATCCTCCTGGCCGCGCGTCGAGGCACGGCTGCCGGAGTGTAGCGCAGCCCGAACGAGCCGCAAACATTAACGGACCCTTAAAAACGTTAGAGGGTTGTAAATAGACGGCGCGGCGCGCGCACACCGTAAACATCGCTCTTCCGCCTCCCGTAGCCGAGTACATGGGGAGGCTCACGATTTCGTCGCTCACTCTTCTCGTCACCCTGTCGATGCTGGCGGCGGGCTGCTCGCAACCGGCGGCGCAGAGCGCTGACAGCGGAGCCGGGGCCGGCCGCGGAGGACGTGGCGGCCGAGGCGGCGCCGGCGGCGGCCCGCAACCAGTCGTAGTCGCCAAGACCACACAGAAGGATGTTCCCGTCGACATCGATGCGGTCGGCAACGTCGAAGCGTCGGCGACGATCGCCGTGCGGACGCAGGTGACGGGCATACTCGAATCGGTCGGGTTCCACGAAGGCGATTTCGTCAAGAAGGGCGCGCTGCTCTTCACGATCGATCGCCGGCCGCTCGAGGCCGCGTTGCAACAGGCCGAGGCCAATCTCGTACGCGACCAGGCGCTGGCCAGCCAGGCCGAGGCGCAGCTCGCCCGCGACGCGGCAAACGCCGAGTACCAGACGGTGAATTCGCAGCGGCAGTCACAGCTCGTCGAGCGTGGCCTCGTCGATCGCAACACCGGTGATCAGGCGCGGTCACAAGCCGACGAGACGGCACTCGCGGTGAAGGCCGACCGCGCCGCCGTCGACAGCGCGCGCGCCGAGCTCACGGTGCAGCAGTCGGCAGTGAACGCCGCCAAGGTGCAGCTCTCGTACACCACCATCCGGTCGCCGATCGACGGACGCACCAGCGACCTCGCGGTGAAGCCAGGCAACCTGATCACCGCCAACAGCACGCAGCTGACGACGATCGCGCAGCTCGAGCCGGTGTTCGTCACGTTTTCGATCCCGGCGACGCACCTGCCGACCGTCAAGCGCGCGGCGACCGGCGTCCGCCTGCACATCGTCGCCACGCCGCAGGACGAGGACTCGCAGCCCGAAGAAGGTGAGCTCACCTTCTGGGACAACCTCGTGGATCCCTCCACCGACACGATCAAGCTCAAGGCCACGATGCTGAATTGGGACCGCCGGCTGTGGCCGGGGCAGTTCGTGCGCGTGAAGCTCCGGCTCCAGACCCTGCACAATGCCACCGTCGTGCCGCAGCAGGCGCTGCAGACCGGGCAGGACGGCCAGTTCGTGTTCGTCGTGCAGGACGACATGAAAGTCGAACAGCGGCCGGTGACCGTCGGGCAGCGCGCCGGCGACGACGTGGTGATCGAGAAGGGGCTGCAACCCGGCGACACGGTCGTGACCGACGGCCAGCTGCGTCTCGAGCAGGGCACGCGCGTACAGCTGGCCGATGCCAACGGCCTGGCGCCGCCCGGCAGCGGACGCGGAGGCCGCGGCGGGCGGGGTGGCCGCGGCGGCCGCCCATGAACGTCTCCGAGGTCTTCATCAGGCGGCCCATCGCCACCAGCCTGCTGATGGCGGGGATCGCGCTGATGGGCGCCATCGCCTACACCGGCCTCCCGGTCAGTGACCTCCCGGCGGTGGACTATCCGACGGTGCAGGTCCAGGCGAGCCTGCCCGGCGGCGATCCGGCCACGATGGCATCGACCGTCGCCAGTCCGCTCGAACGGCAGTTCACGACCATCGCGGGCGTCGACGAGATGACGTCGAGCAGCACCGCCGGCTCCACCAACATCACGCTCTCGTTCGATCTCGACCGCGACATCGACAGCGCCGTCGTCGACGTGCAGACGGCGATCGCGGCGGCCATGCCGCTCCTGCCGTCCACGCTCACCTCGCCGCCCTCGTTCCGCAAGCAGAATCCCGCCGACCAGCCGATCCTGATGCTCAACCTCACGTCGAGCACGCTGTCGATGGCGGCGGTCGACGAATTCGCCGAGAACCTCCTGGCGCCGCGGATCTCCACGGTCGAGGGCGTCTCGCAGGTGCAGGTCCAGGGCGCGCAGAAGTACGCCGTGCGCGTGCAGCTCGATCCGGATCGCATGCGGGCGCAGAAGGTCGGGATGAACGAAGTCGATCAGGCGCTCGCCAACTGGAACGCCAACGAGCCCACCGGCCAGCTGTTCGGGCCCGGCTCGACGTACACGATCACCGCGAACGGGCTCCTCCAGCGGCCGGACGGCGACATCCTGAAGACGGCGGACAAGTTCCGGCCGCTCGTCATCACCTACGTCCAGGGGCGTCCCGTGCGGCTCGAAGAAGTGGCCAACGTGGCGGACTCGGTGGAGACCGTCACGCAGGCCGCGTGGCTCTACACCAAACAGGGACGGCAGCGCGCCATCACCCTGCAGGTGCAGAAACAGCCCGGCACCAACGTCATTCAGGTCACCGACGCCGTGCGCAAGGTGCTACCGAGCCTGCAGGCGCAACTCCCGCCGTCAGTGCACCTCAGCATCCGCCAGGACCGCTCACGCACGATTCGCCAGGCCTTCAGCGACATCCAGATCACGATGCTGATCACCCTGGCGCTGGTCGTCGGCGTCATCTATCTCTTCCTGCACAACGGGTCGGCCACGCTGATCCCAGCCCTCGCGCTGCCGTTCTCGATCCTGGGCACGTTCGCGGTGATGAAGCTGCTCGGCTACAGCCTCGACAACCTGTCGATGATGGCGCTGATCCTCTCGATCGGCTTCGTGGTCGACGACGCCATCGTCATGCTCGAGAACATCGTGCGGCATCTCGAGGCCGGTGAGGAGCCGCTCGAGGCCGCGCTCAAGGGCTCGCGGGAGATTGGTTTCACCATCCTGACGATGACCACCTCGCTGGCGGCCGTGTTCATCCCGATCCTGTTCATGGCCGGCATGCTCGGTCGCCTGTTCCGCGAGTTCGCGGTCACGATCACCACCGCCGTCCTGATCTCGGGCCTCGTGTCGGTGACCCTCACGCCGATGCTGTGCAGCCGGTTCCTCAAAGTCGTGCACCAGAAGGTGGGCTTTGCCGGCTTGATGGACCGCGGCTTCGACGCGCTCCAGCGCGGCTACGCCTGGAGCCTCGGCCTGGTGCTGCGGCACCGCCTGGTCATGCTCGCCGTCTTCGGGGTGGTGCTGTGGACGACGCTGCACATGTTCGGCGTCGTGCCGAAGGGGTTCATTCCGGATTCCGACAACGACTCGCTGTTCGTCAACCTGCGTGCGGCGCAGGGCACATCCTTCTACGAGGTCGTCGGCGTCACCGAGAAGATCACCGACATGCTGAATCGCGATCCGAACATCGACGCGATGATGGTCAACACCGGCGGCGGCCAGGCCAACGGCATGAACACCAGCCGCATCAACATCCAGCTCACGCCTCGCGCGACCCGATCGCTCAGCGCCGCGGAGGTGGCCCAGCGCCTGCGGCCGATTCTGGCCCGCGTTCCGGGCATTCGCGGCACGGTCAACGTCCCGCCGGCGATCCAGATCGGCGGCTTCCGCGGCGACAGCACCTACAACCTGATGGTGCAGAGCCTCAACACCGAGGACATCTACACCTGGACACCGCGGCTGATGGCCGCCATCAGCCGGCTGCCCGAAGTGATCGACGTCACCACCAACCTCGAGTCGCGAAGCCCGCGCGTGAACCTCGTGATCGATCGCGACAAAGCCGCCGCCGTCGGGTTGAACGCGTCGACGATTGCCAACGCGCTGAGCGCGGGGCTCGGGCCGCGCTGGGCCACGACCATCTACGGCCAGCGCTCGCAGTATCGGGTGCTGCTGGAGCTCGACCCGAAGTACCAGCAGCAGGCCGACACGCTGACGAAGATCGCTTTCAAGGCTCCGGACGGTCACATGGTCCCGCTCGAATCGGTGGTGCAGTTCAAGGAGACGGTCGGCCCCCAGTCGGTCAACCACGTGGGGCAGCTTCCGGCCGTGTCGATCTCGTTCAACGTCCGGCCCGGCGTGTCGCTTGGCGAGGCCGTGGACAAGGTGAACCAGGTGGCCAGGCAGATGCTGCCGCCGACGGTCACGACCAGCTTTCAGGGATCGGCCAAGGTCTTTCAGGCGTCGTTGTCGAACCTGACGCTGCTGCTCTTCCTCGCGATCGGGGTGGTCTACATCGTGCTCGGCATGCTTTACGAGAGCTACATCCACCCCCTCACGATTCTGTCGGGCCTGCCGTCGGCGGGCCTGGGCGCGGTCGTCACGCTGTGGCTGTTCGGCAGCGAGCTGAACATCTATTCGTTCGTGGGCCTGATCATGCTGATCGGCATCGTCAAGAAGAACGCCATCATGCAGATCGACTTCGCGCTCGATCAGGAACGGCAGCACGGCAAGACACCAGTCGAAGCGATCTACGAAGGCTGCATCATCCGCTTCCGCCCCATCATGATGACGACGGCGGCGGCGCTGCTCGGCTCGCTGCCGATTGCGTTCGGCTTCGGCGCCGGCGGCGAGGCGCGCCGGCCGCTCGGCCTGGCCGTGGTCGGCGGGCTGCTCGTCTCGCAGCTCATCACCCTGTATCTGACGCCGGTCGTCTACACCTATCTCGGCGGCCTGGTGCGAACGCGAAAGATTGCGCCGGGCGCCGCGTCGCCGGATCCGAGCCCCGCCTGAGGCGCCTGTCATGAACATGTCCGAAGGGTTCATCCGGCGTCCCATCGCCACCAGCCTGCTGATGGCCGCCATCGCGCTCTTTGGCGCCGTGGCGTATCGCTCGCTGCCGGTGAGCGACCTGCCGAACGTCGACTTCCCCACCCTCCTGGTGACCGCGCAGCTGCCCGGAGCCAGTCCCGAAACGATGGGCGCGTCGGTGGCCACGCCGCTCGAAAACCAGTTCTCGACGATTGCCGGCCTCGAGTCGATGACGTCGGTCAACTCGCTCGGGTCCACGCAGATCACGCTGGAGTTCAACCTCGATCGCAGCCTCGACGGCGCCGCCGTCGACGTGCAGGGCGCCATCACGCAGGCCAGCCGCCTGCTGCCGCAGGGCATGCCGACGCCGCCGACCTTCACCAAGGTGAACCCGGCCGACCAGCCGATCCTCTACCTGGTCATCCGCTCGACGACGCTGCCGGCCTGGACGCTGGACGAATGGGCCGAGACGCGCCTCGCCCAGCGGATCTCGCAAGTGAGCGGCGTCGCCCAGGTGCAGGTGCTCGGGGCACAGAAGTACGCCGTGCACGCGCAGCTCGATCCGCATCAGCTCGCGGCGCGACAGATCGGGATCAACGAGGTCGAGAACGCGTTGCGCGCCTGGAACGTCAACGTGCCGGCCGGCACCATCATCGGCCCGCATCGCGCCTACACGCTCCAGGCCACCGGCCAGCTGATGAACGCCGACGAGTTCAAGAGCATGGTCGTCGCCTACCGCAACGGCGTCGCGGTCCGGCTGGACTCACTGGGACACGTGATCGACGGGCCCGAGGATCCACATACCGCCTCGTGGTACTACACCGGGCAGAGCGAGCAGCGCGCCATCACCCTGGGCATCCAGCGGCAGCCCGGCACCAACACCATCGCGGTCGCCGACGCCGTACGGGCCCTGCTCCCGCAGTTCCAGTCGGAGCTGCCGACCAGCGTCCACATGGACATCCTGTACGACCGCTCGGACACCATCCGCGAGTCCTATCGCGACGTCCAGTTCACCATGCTGCTCACGCTCGGGCTGGTGATCCTGGTGATCTTCGTGTTCCTCCGCAACGTGTGGGCGACCGTCATCCCCAGCCTGGCGCTGCCGTTCTCGATCGTCGGCACGTTCGCGGTGATGTACCTGCTTGGCTACAGTCTCGACAACCTGTCGATGATGGCGCTGATTCTGTCGGTGGGCTTCGTCGTCGACGACGCGATCGTGATGCTCGAGAACATCTACCGGCACGTCGAGCACGGCGAGGACCCGCTGACGGCCTCGCTCGACGGCTCGCGCGAGATCGGCTTCACCATCGTGTCGATGACGCTGTCGCTCGCCGCCGTCTTCATTCCCGTGCTGTTCATGGGCGGCGTGCTCGGCCGGCTGTTTCGAGAGTTCTCGGTCACCATCTGTGTGGCGATCCTCATCTCGGGCATCGTCTCGGTGACGCTCACGCCGATGCTGTGCAGCCGCTTCTTGAAGCGGCCGGCGCCGGAGAGCGCCGCGCGCACGCGGCTGTCGCGATTCATGGCCGCCACCGAGCGGTATTTCGAGGCGATGCTGCGCGGGTACGAGCGGACACTGCAGGGCGCCCTGCGCCATCGTGGAGCCACCGTGGCCGCCGCCACGCTGGTGCTGGTGTTGACCGCCGTGCTGTTCGTGATCGTGCCCAAGGGGTTCATTCCAGAGCAGGACACCGACCAGATCACGGTGACGACCGAAGCCGCGCAAGGCACGTCGTTCGACAACCTGGTGCGCGACCAGCGCATCGTCTCGACCGTCATCAGCCAGGACCCGGCGGTGGCACGGCTGGTGTCGACGGTCGGCGGCAGCGCCGCCAATACGCTCGGCGGTCCGAATCTCGGACAGATCGTGGTGACGCTGGTGCCGCGCCACGATCGATCGGCTCTCGTGGGCGAGATCATCGAGCGGCTGCGGCTGAAGCTGGCGGGACTGCCCGGCATGCAGGTCTACATGCAGAACCCGCCGACCATCCGCATCGGCGGGCAGGTGAGCAAGAGCGCGTATCAGTATTCGATCCAGTCCGCCGACAAGACGCGCCTCTACGCCACCGCACGCACGCTGCTGAAGCGGCTCGCCACCGTTCCTGGCATTCAGGACCTGACGAGCGATCTCGAGGTGACGAGCCCACAGGTCGATGTCGAGATCGATCGCGACAAGGCCGCCGCCGTCGGCGTTACCGCCAGCCAGATCGAGAACGCGTTCTACGATGCCTACGGCCCGCGCTGGGTGTCGACCATCTACGCCCCGGTCAACGAATACAAGGTGCTGCTGGAGCTTGCGCCCGAGTTCCAGGCCGATCCGGGGGCGCTGTCGATGCTGTACTTCAAAGGCACCGGCCCGCTGGTGCCGCTCGACACGCTGGCGAAGGTGAAGCAGCAGATCGGACCGCAGACCGTCAGCCACTTCGGACAGCTGCCGTCGGCCACGATTTCCTTCGGCCTGGCGCCGGGCGCGTCGCTCGGCACCGTGCTGACGCGGGTCGGCGAAGTGGTGGCCGAGACGCTCCCGGCGGACGTGAGCGGACAGTTCCAGGGCGCCGCCAAGGCGTTCGAAGGCGCGCTGACCAACCTGGCGGTGCTGCTGCTGATTGCCGTCCTCGTCGTCTACATCGTGCTCGGGGTGCTCTACGAGAGCTACATCCACCCCCTCACCATTCTCTCGGGTCTCCCGTCGGCGGCCTTCGGCGCGCTGGTGACGCTGCTCCTCTTTCACCTCGATCTCAACATCTACGCGTTCGTCGGGATGATCATGCTGATCGGCATCGTGGAGAAGAACGCCATCATGCAGATCGACTTCGCGCTCGAGGCGCAGCGGCGCGGCATGAGCGCCGAGGAGGCCATCTACCAGGGCTGCCTGGTCAGGTTCCGCCCCATCATGATGACGACGATGGCCGCCATGCTGGGCGCCGTGCCGATCGCCATCGGCTACGGCGCCGGCGGCGAGGCGCGCCAGCCGCTGGGTCTGGTGGTGGTCGGCGGCCTGCTCTTCTCGCAGCTGGTCACGTTGTATCTGACGCCGGTCGTCTTCATCTACCTGGCGCGCCTGCAGGACTGGCTCGAACAGCGCGCACGACGCTCTGGAGGCATCGCCGGCGCCGCTTCTCCCTCGACGCTTACCGGACCCCTTTGAACGCGTACTTGTAGTAGCGCTGGCCGTTGTTCACTTCACCCAGGAAGAGGTTGCCCTTCGAGTCGGCGGCGACCCCGTGAATGTGAAAGAACTCGCGCGCGTTGTGCCCGGCATGTCCGCCGATCGATCCCAGTACCTGCAGGGTCTGACGGTCCAACACTCGGACCGCCTTGTTCGATCCGTCGACGACGTAGAGAAAGCGCTGCTCCTTGTCCGGCGAGGTGGCGAACGCGTGAACCGTGCCCTCGGCCTGGAGCGTGTTCCGGGCAATGAACGCTTCCTTCACGAAAGTGCCGTCCTTCCGGAACACCTGCAGCCGATTGTTCGAGCGGTCGCCCACGTAGACGAGGTCGTCGTTGGAGACGAGCACGGCGTGCACCGGATTGCCAAACCCCAGCGGAGACGGGCCCTGAATCAGCTGCGCGCGGGGCGGAAACTTGAGGGTGTCGTCGGGAGGCTTGCCGTAGGCGCCCCAGTGGCGCTTGTACTTGCCGGTCTGCGCGTCGAACACGATGACGCGATGGTTGAAATACCCGTCGGCGACGTAGAGCTCGTTCGTCTTCTCGTCGACGAAGAGTCCAGCCGGGCCTCCAAGGTTCTCGGTGTCGTTGCTGCCCCGGTTCTTCCCGGCGTGGCCGATCTGCAGGAGGAACTGCCCCTTGCTGGTGAATTTCAGGACGTGGTTGTCCTCCTGCGCGCTGCCGCTCAACCAGACGTTGTCCTGACGATCCACGAAGATGCCGTGCTGCGAGCGGAACCACTCGTAGCCGCTGCCGGGCGCGCCCCACGCCTGCAGGAACTTTCCGCTCGCATCGAACTCCAGCACCGCGGGGGCCGGGATGCAGCACTCGGCCTGCGGCGGCGTGAGCGCGGCCGCCTTCTCTCCGTCGGGAATGGTGTCCGGACGATGGAATACCCACACGTTGTCGTGCGAGTCCACCGCCACGCCGCCCACCTGACCCGTGACCCACTTGTTGGGCAGCGCCTGCGCCCACAACGGATCGGGCTCGAACGCCGGCATGCGCGCCTGCGCCGCGGTATGCGTCGCCACCATCCAGCCGGCGGCACCGACCGCCAGCACCACAGCTGCGAGCCTAGCCTTCATTGGAGCCTCCCGGCCACAGGGCCGCGATGATGGTATGCGCGTACAGCCGATGACCGAAATCGTTCGGATGATTGAGCCCGTTGCCCGACAGATCGTCGGTCGTCTTGAACTGGCCAAACTCCGCCCACAGCCGCGTCAGGTCGACGACGGCGACACCGTCGCCACCGAGGGCGCGCAGTTGCTCCTGATAGCCCGCAAACCGTGATGGGTCCACCCACGTGCACTCGCGCGTGGGCAGCATTGGCGAGACCAACAGGAACTCGGCGGACGGGTGTCCGGCACGCACGCCGTCCAGCAGCGTGCTGAGATTCGCGGCAAATTCGTCACCGTCGGCGTACGCGGCGTCGTTCATGCCGAAGGCAACGATGACGAGGTCGGGCTGCAATAGCGCAACGCGTTCCGCCTCCCACAGGGCGTCGGCGGTCGTCCACCCCGCGGTCGCGAGATTCTCGAGGCGAACCCGTGCGCCCGCCAGGCCCTCCATCGCGTGCGCGACCAGCGGTGCATACGGTGGCTGAAAAGGCGGAAACCCGTGGAAGCCGGAGGCGTCGTATCCAGCCGAGATGCTGTCGCCAATCACGCAGAGGCCGATCGGCGCACCGCGGCGCAGGCAGTCGGCAAAGCGCGGCAGTCGGGCGAGCTGAGCATCCGGTCGCCAGGACATTCGATTGCCGGCGTGGGTGTAGCTGACGGCGATCGTGTGGCCGTGCGTCAGCGCGCCGTTCGTGCCGGACGCCTCCGAATGGACCCAGGGCATGCGAGAACCGGGCGTTCGCACGAGCCGGCGTTGGGCTCGCTCGACGATGTAGTCAGCCCCTTCCTCGTAGACCTGGCCGCCGGCGGCGTCCGTCACCGCGGTGATGGATTCGGGTTGAAACAGCAGCGTCGCGTGCGCGCCGCGGTCGTCGCCGCGCAGAATCGCACTCTCCCGATACATCGCCGTGGTGTCCCAGAACGGAACGAGGAGCGGATCCCCTTCCCAGGTCATCGTCAGCCCTCGTTCACTTCCTCCAGCGACAGCCCCGTCGTGCGCGGGCCGAACAACGCGACGTCGACCACGACGATCCACATCGCCACGCCGATGACCGCGAACATGGCTCCGGCTCCCCACTGCCGAAACACCGGCAGCAGCACGAACGGCATGGCGGCGCTCGAGAGCCGGCTCAGCCCGTAGCACGCCCCAGCCGCCGTCGCGCGGATCGTAGTCGGAAAGATTTCGACCTGGAAGATGTGCAGACCGTTCGAAAACACGTTGGCCGCGGCCGTGTAGAGAAATCCGAACGCCACGATCGCAAAGGACGACTCCGAGTAGCCCATGCCGAGCCCCAACACGCTCATGAGCAGCGCCGAGCCGACGATCAGCCACTTGCGATCGACCCGCTCGACGATCGGGAGCGACAGGGCCGAACCGATCGGATAACCGGTGAACGTCAAGGTCGTGAATGTCAATGAGGTCGCGATCGAGTCGCCTCTCGAGGCGAGCACGAGCGGCACGAGCGTCCCGAAGCCGTAGTAGCCGACCGCTTGGAAGATGTGGAGGACGCCGAGCATGATCATGCGTCCCCGGTACTGGGTCAGAGCGATCCGAAGACCACCCTTTGCGTGAGGCTGACCGTCCAGGGCGGCCTGACTTGTCCGCCGTAGCCTTGGCGAAGGCGGAAGACCGCCCTCTACATGCGCGACGTTCGCCTCCTGCTCCATGAGCGACACGATCGCGTCGGCCTCGGCCACGCGTCCAACCGACGCAAGCCACCGCGGCGACTCCGGCAGTCGCGTGCGCAACAGCCAGACGATGAGGGCACCGAGCGAACCGGCGACGAACAGCCACCGCCATCCGTCGATGCCGAACGGTGCGAGCGGCACCAGGACGCGGCCGAGCAGTCCGGCGGCTGGAATCCCCATGAAGCCGAGCGTGTAGGCCCAGGCGGTGTAGCGGCCGCGGAGACGCGACGGCAGCAGCTCGCCGAGATAGGCATCGACGAGCGGCAGTTCGGCGCCGATGCCAAGCCCGGCGAGAAAGCGCGTGACGATCAGCATCGTGGCGGTCGTACTGAACGCGCCCGCGAGCGTGAATCCGGAATACAGCGCGAGGTTCAGCATGAACGCCGTCCGGCGCCCGAAGCGATCGGCGAATCGGCCGAGCGTGGTCGCCCCGACGAACATGCCGACGAACGCCGAGCTCAGGGCGGTCGGCAGCGTCAGGCGGTCGAGGCCGAACTCCTGCGTCAGGACGGTGCCGAGCACGCCCGCCAGGAAGATGTCGAAGAGATCGAAGAACGTGCCGATGCCGGCAACGGCGGTCGCGTAGTAGTGCGTGGGAATCGGCGGGAGCCGATTCAACCGGGCCGCGATGCTACCGTCTGGCACTCAATTCGGCGATGAGCCCGTCGACGAACTGGCCGATGAAGTTCGCCGGTCCGCCGACCTTCTGCTCGAAGTCGGACGTCGGCTTCGACGCCCGGATATCCGCCGCGGACTTCCCTTCCTGCAGCGCTTTCGCCACCCGATCGCGCACCGTCACCGCCATGTCGCGATGGAACACGAGCGCGGCCCGGTCCGCCACCGGCCCGTGGCCGGGCACGACCTTCGTGTTCGGCCCCGCCAGGGCGACGAGCTGCGTCAGCGCGTCGATGGTGCCCAGCACGCTGCCGCCGTTGGTGACCGCGGCGGCGGGAAAGCCCGCGGAGCGGTACACGTCGCCCGTCATGAGCACGTCAGCCTGCTCGAACTTCACCGCCGTATCGCCGTCGGTGTGCGCGGGCGGCAGCGGGATGAGCCGCACGGTTTCGCCGTCGAGATACACCGTCGTCGGGCTGTCGTACAACACGACCGGCAGCGCGCCGGGAGGCGCCACCGGCGGCACCTGCCCGTTCCCCGGAGCCGGCCTCGGCTTCAGCTGTTCGTTGCGCAGGTTCGGCCGGCCGAGGATCGTCACCCCGAGCTTGGCGAAGTTCTCGTTGCCGCCGGTGTGGTCGCCGTGCACGTGCGTGTTCACGAGAAACCGGAGCGGCGCGGGCGAGAGCTCCTTCACCGCGGCGACGATCTTCTCCGTGACGGCCGGAAACTGCGAGTCGACGAGGAACACGCCGTCGGGCCCGACCAGCGCGGCCATCCTGCCGCCCTGACCGTCGATCCCGTAGACGTTTCCACCAAGTCTGGTCGCAACGACTTTGATTTCTGGCGGCGGGGCCGCCTGCGGAGCGGGGGATTGCGCCGCCGCCAACTGGCCGATGAGTAGAGCAGCCGCCGTCAACCCGATCGCCTTCGAGATCTTCACCGGGGTCCTCCCCTTTTGTGTTTCGCGAGCAGAGTAGCACGCGTTCCCGCCGCGCCACCGGGGCTACGATAGCCTCGATGAGCCTCCCCTCCGCCACGCTCACGGCCCGCAAGGTGGCCATCGATACGTACCGGGAAAACGTCGTCTACCTGCGGCGCGACTGTCCGGTCTATCGCGCAGAAGGGTTCCAGGCGCTCTCGAAGGTGGAGGTCAAGGCCAATGGCACCACCATCCTGGCGGTGCTGAACGTCGTTGACGACGAGCGCTTCGCGCGCGCCGCTAGTTCGTGCCGGACAGCCACATGAGCGAACACCACCACGATCACGGCGCGCACGGCCACGACGGCGGGGGCCACACGCATTCCATCACGATGGACACCGACCGGCGGTACCTGACGATCGCCCTGGCGCTGATCGTCGGGTTCATGGCCTTCGAGGTGGTCGTCGGTCTACTGGCCCAATCGCTCGCGCTGCTGTCCGACGCAGCGCACATGCTCACCGACGCGGGCGCGCTGGCGCTCTCACTGCTCGTCATTCGATACGTGCAGCGTCCAGGCGGAGAGGCGCTGACCTACGGCAGGCGGCGCGCCGAGGTGCTGAGCGGCCAGGCCAACGGCGCCGTCCTGCTCGTCCTCGGACTGCTGGTCCTATACGAGTCGATTGCGCGGCTGATCCATCCGCCCGACGTCTCAGGGCTGGCGGTGACGGCCGTGGCTGCCGCCGGTGTCGTCGTGAACCTCGTTGCGGCGTGGGTGATGGCGAAGGCCAACCGCGAGAGCCTGAACATCGAAGGCAGCTTCCAGCACATCATCACCGATCTCTACGCTTTCATCGGCACGTTCATCGCCGGACTGATCATCATGTTCACAGGCTTCGACCGGGCCGACTCCATCGCCTCGCTCGTGGTCGCTGCGCTCATGATTCGATCGGGAGTCGACCTGCAGCGCAAGGCGATCGGCGTCCTGCTTGAACGAGCGCCGGAAGGAATGCCTCCCACCGAGGTCGGGCTCGCCATGGCGCGCGGCGAGCACGTGAAGGAAGTGCACGATCTGCACGTCTGGGAGCTGGCGCCAGGACACCCCGTTCTGACCGCCCATGTGCTGGTCGCAAGCGACGCCGACTGTCACGCCGTACGCCGGTCGCTCGAGCACATGCTCAAGGAGCGGTTCAAGATCGGCCACACCACCCTGCAGGTCGATCACGCGCACTCGCCCCTGGTAGCGATTCAGCGGCGTGGTTCCGCGGGGCCGTAGCCGGGCGTCTCTGTGTTACTTACCCTGTTTTGCCGCGGCGTCCATCAGCCCCTGCGTCTCGGTGCCGGTGCAGTTGAGCGACAGGATGCGATCGAAGGGCGCGAGGGTCAGGGTCTGCTTCGGTACACGCCACGGGCCGGTGAGCATCTTGGGATCTTCCACCGTGGCTTCGATCTCGAGCGTGCTGGCGTCGACGCGGCGATAGCGTTCCACCACGTGCAGCTCGTCGGAGTGCGGCGAGACGCGCCCCTCGGCGGAGATCCACGTGTTGTCGGTGAAGTTGACCGTGTCCACCACGAAGGTGTCGCCGTCCCACCGCCCCACCGACTCCCCGCGGAACGCCGGCGGCTGGTCGTCGCGATGCGCCCGTCCATCCGTGGGGATCAGCCGGAAGCCGTGGTAGGTCTCGGTGAGCATGACGATCATCTTCGGCGTCGCGACGATCTGTCCGACCGCGCCGACGTCCCACAGGCTCACGTTGAGCGTGCCGAATGCGGTCGGCGTGCAGCGAAGCGTGGGGTCGTCCTTGTCGCCGAGCGTCTTCGCCTTCTGCGCCGCCTCGGGCTTGTAGAGGCTCTGGAAGGTGGCCGGCGGTGTCCCGCCTCGCGCGCCCCGGCCCACGGGGCCGCGTCCGCCGGCGGCACCCACGTCGCCGCCGCCCCACCAGACGCCGGAGAGATCGGGATGGCCGTCAGCCATTCGCGGCACCGCCGACTGCGCCGACACGTCGACGCGCGCCGGCGCCGACCAGACCAGCGCGTACACCGCAACCGCCGTGATCAGCGATACGACCTGACGGTTCATTGCGCGCCGGCTCCCTGCTGCGAGCCGAACATTCCGTACGACGTCCCATCCGCCAGGACGAGCTCACGCAGCATGCCCATGTTCTGCGCCTGATCGCGCGCGTGAAAGCCCTTGATGGTGACTTCGACACCCTGCTTGATGATCCCGGGCTTGAACCCGTTGCGGATCATCCCGCTCGGCGTGCCCGCCTCGAACGCCCAGCGCTCCACCTTTCCGCTGGCGTCCTTCACGTCGAGAAAGAACCACGAGTGCGGGTTCTCCAGGCGCACCTGGACGATGGTGCCCTTCACGGTGACCGGCTTGGTCATGTCGAAGGCGGCGGCGAATGAATGATGCGCCCTGGCACTGGTGACGGAGGCGAGCGCCAGGCAACTCCACACGAGCGTGAGGCGAACGGTTCGCGTCATGGTCAGACCTTTCTCTAGAGCAAGCCGGGAATCTACTCCCAGCCGCCGTTGCGCTTCTCCACCGGCAGGATCCGCATGAACGCTTCCACGGCGTGGATCTGGCCGTCGTAGACCTTGAACGCCTCCCACACGGTGAGCTGATCGCCGCCCTTCTCGCGCACGCCCCACGCCATGCGCAGCAGCACGATGCCCATGCGCTCGTCCACGGCGATGATGCGCGTCTGCGCGTCACCAAGGCGCTGGAAGATCGCGAGCGACTGAGTGGAGATGTTCTGACAGCCGGGAGCGAACTTGCAGTCCGGCCCGGCCATCACCTGGCCGTTCTCGTAGCGATAGGCGTCGGGCGCGAAAGGCGCGTTCACGGCAGCAAACGTCTTTGCCGCCGTGAGGCCTTCCGGGTACTTCAACGCCGCTTTGGTCGCGTCCTCGCGGGTGGCGAGCTGCGCAGGGCGGGGCGCGTAGTTCATCACCGCGCTCGGCGCGCTCAAGCCGTCGATGTTGAAGATGAGCCCCTCGGCACGGCTGCGCGTCGCCACCAGCTCGATTTCGGTGAGCGCGTCGGCGACGACCTTCAGCCGCACCACCAGCAGCACCGGCGCGCCGGTTTCCTCCACGACCACCTGGGACGCCGCCACGCCGGCGCGCTCGTCGATGACGTCCTGGCGATAGCCGCGCAGGCGCGTCACCGTGCCGACCAGGCCGACCTTCGCCAGCGGCTTTTCGACGGCATCCTCGGTGACGCGGAGCGTGCTTGCCACCGCCAGGCCGCTCACGTCGTGCTTCACCAGCGCAGACAGCAGCTGCGTCACCTTGCCGCGCAGGCATTCGCGGTCACAGGTGGCGGCGGCCGCGGCACGCTGCGCCGCGTTCGCGGCGCTACCCCACGCGCCGTAGAGCAGACACAGCAGCGCGACGATCACGCGAATGGTCATCGACGTGCCCAGCCGCTTCAGGGTTTCGTCGCCGTGTCCCAGTGCTCGACGATCTTCCCGTTGGCAATCCGGAACATGTCGAACCAGGTGGTCGTGTAGGGGTTGCCAGCCTTGTCCTTGTATTCGCGGACGAGCGCCAGCGTCACCAGGTCACGCTCGGCCACCATCGACACGAGACCGTCGATGGAGTCCTTCGGAGGCGTCGCCTTGCGGCCCGCCGCACGGAAGTAGGCCTTCACGCCTGCCAGCCCCGTCTCGGCGTTCGGATTGTGCTGGTGGTACTCGGGCGCCAGGAACTTGTCGGCGGAATCGATGTCGCCGCCCTGAAGAAACGTACGCCACATGTCCCAGACCAGCTTCTTGTTCGCCGCGAGCTGCGGATCCTTGCTGGCCAGCAGGGCCTTCTGGGCCTCGGGCGACAGCGCGACGACGGGCTCGGCGGCCTGGGCCGCGGACGTGAGGGCAAGAAAGACGAAGGCAGCTGCAAGCAGTCTCATGAGCACTCTCCTGGAGACGAAAATCGGGGTCATTCTACTGCACGGCCACGCAGTGCTATCGCTCGGCGTTTCGCGCCGCGCGGAGAATGTTCGGAAGGCTGTAGTTCCCTTCGTGGCAGGCGTACTCGTAGATCGGCTCGTTCGTCCGGGTCATCGGGAACTGCGCCGTCCACGGCCTGACCCACGTGAGCGGATCGTCGACGGTGAACTCGTAGATCAACGTGTTCGCGTCGACGAGCGTGAACTTCTCCGTCAACGAGAGCTTCTCGCTGGCGCTGCGAAACACCATCGGCCGGAAGTTCGTGGTCGACACGACCAGCGTGTCGCCGTCCCAGCGTGCGCGCGAGCTCCCCATCCAGAGACGAATCGTGTCGGCGACCCGCGGGCGCGCGTCGAGCGGGATGACGCGATGATCGTGCACCATCTCGTTGAGGATGACGACGTTCTCGGAGGTCTGGAAGATGCCGACGTTGTTGTTGTAGGCGCCGGGAATCATCGGCGGCCCGGCCACCGTCCACCCCAGACAGCGCTCCTGCATCGGACGATCGGTGTACGAGTCGAGACCGGTGCCGGTCGCGCCGCCCTCGTAACTCCCGTTCGCCATCCAGAGGCCGCGCTTGTCGAGCGCGCGGCGGGCACCGTCGGGGGTCAGCGCCGGAATCATGCCGTCGGGCGGGTCGATGACGAGCGACGTCCGCCGCGTGCCGACGATCTTCGATCCGAACTCCCACCAGGCCTGGTTGTAGGCGCGGTCGACGTCCGTGCGCCCGTCCGAGCCGCGCCCGGTCGACGTGTCGACATCGCGGCGATCGCGATCCTGAATCTTCAGCGTCCGCTGCTCGAACTCGGCGGCCTCCGCCGCCGTGAGGAACGCCTTGCCCTTGAACTCTGCGGGACGCTCGAGCGTGGTGAGGGTCGCGTAGCTCCACGTCCCCTGCAGATCAGGACGGCCGTCACCCGTACGGGGTATCGCGTCCGCCGCGGACATCGCCACCGTCGCCAGCAGGACGAAACCGAGTGCCAGGCCCTTCATGCGGCAGACAATAGCACTCAGCGAACGGGGCCGTCGAACGACAGGCCCGCGGTCACGAGAGGCGATGTGAGGCCGACGGTAACCGTGCCGACTCGGCCTGTGGCGCCGGCCGGCCGATTGGCGGTGATCCGGAACTGGTGCCGCTGGCGCTCGACCGCTGACGCCACGTTCCTGGCGATCTCCGGCAGGAGCGACGCCAGCCGCGTGGCGTTGTTGATGCTCTCGTAGGTGCCGCCGGAGTACTCCGCCACCGACATCCCAACCCTGGCCTGATTGGTCCCAGCATAGGCGGCACCCTGCACGTGGCCGGCCTGCCCCACTCCCTGCGGACCGCCGGTGAAGAGCACCACGTGCACCGTCGTGGGGCGGGCCGCGAGCCGCGCCATGATCCGCTCGACATCCTTCTCTTTCATGTCGCGATCGCCCGAGATGGTGGCCACGCTGATGATGATGGGAAAGAAGTCGGCCCCGTCACGCTCGATTCGCTGCGTCGCCTCGAAGAGGCTTTCGACGAACCGCCCGGCGCCTCGCTCGGAGGCCAACAGCTCGATGCCCTGCTGGAGAGCCGCACGATCGGTGGTCGCGCGCGCGAGAAAGCGCGGCTGCGGGGCGGTGCCGACGAGGGTGACCTCGAGGTTCTCAGGGAGCGCGGCCAGCAACGCCTGCACGCCTGCCTTCAACGGCTGCATGCTGCCGCCGCCAAGGCCGACGCCGTTGTCGAGGAGCAGCTGCACCTTCACCGGCCAATCGAGCCGCTCGACCTTGGTCACGGTGGCGGCAACGCCGTCCTCCATCACGCGGACGTCGCCAGCCTCCAGCGACGCCGCGGGTGCGCCGGTACCGTCGAGCACACCGGCGAAGATCTGAACCTGCTTCGGTGCCTGCGCCACGGTGGCGGCCGTGGCCATCGCAAACCCGAGCGCCGCGACGACAAGCGACCGCATCCCTTGAATCTCCATAGCGAGGGTTCCTGAATTCTAGCCGTCGCCGACACCTTGATGAGTCGGCTGATCGATTAGCTGAGCCTTTGCCAGCTGCACGACCGTGCACCCACGCATTGCCATCTGTCACACCCGGGCGTAGCATCGGGCTCCTTGCAATTTTGCCGGCGCCTCGTGGGCCGGCTCGCAGCGCTCCCGTCACTCCGGGGTGGGTGGGGTAATCGTGATTCACGATGTGCCGGGTCCAACGTTGCAGCGGATGTACGAGGCGTTCGTTGCCAGCATCGACGGCATCGTCTGGGAAGGCGACGTCGAATCGCGGCAGCTGACCTTCGTCAGCCCTGAGGCCGAGCGCGTGCTCGGCTACCCGGTGGGGCTGTGGCTGACCTCTGGCTTCTGGGCTCAGCACCTGCATCCCGACGATCGCGAGTGGGCCGTCGAGTCGAGAGGGCGCGCCTCCAAGGCAAAGGGCTGCACCGAGCTCGAATACCGGATGATCGGCGCGAACGGCCGCACGGTCTGGATTCGCGATCTCGTCAGCGTCGCCGACGATACCGCCGCGCCGAGACTCTGTGGCGTGATGATCGACGTCACCGAGCGGAAGCAGTCCGAAGACGAGCGCCGTACCCACCTGCGGTTCCTCCAAAGCATGGATCGCGTCAACCGCGCCATCCAAAGGACCAGCGATCGTGATCGCATGCTGCAAGACGTGCTCGAGGTCGTGCTCGACATCTTCGCGTGCGATCGGAGCTGGCTGATCGGGCCCTGCGATCCGGAGGCGCTGGCCTGGCGTTCGATCAAGGAATGCGCGTCGCCCTGGACGCCAGGCGTCGGGCTGTACGCGGCCGATGTCCTCCTGGATGAAGGCGTGGCTCGATTGATGCGCGCCGCGCTCGAGGCCGACGGGCCGATCGCGTGTGGCCCCGCGACCGGCCAGCCCGTGCCCCACGTGCTGGCCGTGTTCGGCGTCAAGTCGTCGCTGACGATGGCGCTGCGCCCACGGGTGGGGCCGTCCGTGATGCTCGAGCTGCACCAGTGTGTGCACCCGCGGGCGTGGACGCCGCAGGAGACCCGGCTCTTTCACGAGATCGGCCGCCGCCTGGCCGACGCCCTGACCAGCCTGACGGCTTTTCGCGATCTCCACGAAGGGGCCGAGCGGCTGCAGCTCGCGGTCAAGGCATCGGACGTCGGCCTGTGGGACTGGGACGTCGCGTCGGGCACCGTGCTCTTCTCACGGGAATACAAGCGGCAGCTCGGGTATGCGGACGACGAGCTCTCCAACGACGTCGACGAGTGGCGGCGGCGCGTCCATCCCGACGACATCGACTCGATCCTCGAGGGCCTCCGCGCGTTCTTCGAGAGCGATCAGATCGCCCGCGAAAGCGAATTCCGCATGCGCCACAAGGACGGGTCGTGGCGATGGATCTTCTCGCGGGGCGAGGTGCGGCGCGCCCCCGACGGCAAGCCGCTGCGCATGCTCGGCTGCCACCTGGACATCACCGATCGCAAGCGGGCGGACCAGGAGCGGCAGGCGCACGTATGGTTCCTCGAGAGCATGGACCGGGTGAACCGCGCGATCCAGGGCGCGATCGACCTCGATCAGCTGATGGAGGACGTTCTCGACGCGGCGCTGTCGGTCTTCGACTGCGACCGGGCCTACCTGGTGCATCCGTGCGATCCGTCCGGCGACACCTGGAGCGTGCTCGTCGAACGGACGCGACCCGAGTGGGCGAGCGACACGGGCGAGCACCGCGACGTGCCGATGACGCCCGAGATCGCGGAGCGGATGCGCATTCTGCGCGACGCCGATCGCGCCGTGCAGTTCGGGCCGGGAGCCGCGCACCCGCTCTCGGCCCGCGCCGAGGAGTACGGCGTCCGGTCGATGATGGTGACGGCCGTCTACCCGCACGCGGACCAGCCCTATGCGTTCGGCGTGCAACAGTGCTCGCGGGCGCGGACGTGGAGCCCGGAGGAGGAGCGCCTGCTGCAGGAGATCGGCCGGCGCCTGGCAGACGGCCTGACGAGCCGCTTCGTGCTGCGCAGCCTGCGCGAGAGCGAGGGCCGGCTCGCCGAAGCGCAGCGCGTGGCACACGTCGGCCACTGGGAGCGCAACGTCGCCGACGGCCACGTGACGGTGTCGAACGAGCTGCTGCGCATCTTCGGGCTCGGGCCCGATTACCGCCGCGAGCTTGCCGACTGGGACGCCGAGTGGCGGTCGCTGGTGCATCCCGACGATCAGCGGCACGCCGCGACCGCGCTGGATGCGGCCCTGCACGGCGGCCCGCGCTACGACGTCGAATACCGCGTGGTGCGTCCCGATGGTCAGGAGCGCGTCGTGCACAGCCAGGGCGACGCGATCGAAGCCGAGCCGGGCCGGCCAGGACGCATCTTCGGCACCATCCAGGACATTACCGAGTTCCGCCGCGCGCAAGACGAGCTGCGGGCGAGCGAGAGCCGCTTCCGCGTCTTCGTGGACCACGCGACCGACGCCTTCTTCCTGCACGGGCGCGGCGGGCGCATCCTCGACGTCAACCAGCAGGCGTGCGACAGCCTCGGCTACACGCGCGAAGAGCTCGTGGGCATGAGCCCCAGGGAGATCGATCTCGACACCGACTTCGAGAACACCATCGGGGCGCGGCTCGAGGCCGAGCAGGTGCTGGCCTTCGACTCGCGGCATCGCCGGAAGGACGGATCTACGTTTCCCGTCGAAGTGCGCCTGCGCCGCTTCCGGATGGAAGGCAGGCGCTTCGCCGTCGCCCTCGTGCGCGACATCACGCAGCGCAAGGAGGCGGAGCGCGCGCTGGTCGAAAGCTACAGCCTGCTCAACGCCGTGGTCGAGGGCACGCCGGCGGCGGTGTTCGTCAAGGACGTGGCGGGGCGCTACCTGATGATCAACTCGATCGGCGCCCGTTCGTTCGGGCGGACGATCGAGGAGATCACCGGAAAGGACGACCACGAGCTGTTCCCGCCCGGCATCGCCGACGAGATCATCGAACACGATCGCCGCGTGCTCCAATCGGGCGAGCCGCAGACGCTGGAGGAGACCGCCACGCTGCGCGGCGTGTCGCGGGTGCTGCTGACCAGCCGCGGCGTCTATCGCGACGCTCAGGGGCGGATCATCGGCCTGGTCGGCTTTTCACGCGACATCACCGAGCTGAAGCGGCTCGAGCAGCAGTTCCGGCAGGCCCAGAAGATGGAAGCCGTTGGACAGCTGGCCGGCGGCATCGCGCACGACTTCAACAACCTGCTGACCGCGATCATCGGATTCGGCGAGATGGCCTTCAACGGGCTCGATCCCGGCGATCCCAATCGCGAGCTGTTGAGCGAGATCCGCCGCGCCGGACACCGCGCCGCCAACCTGACCCGCCAGCTGCTCGCGTTCAGCCGCAAGCAGGTGCTGCGGCCCGAAGTGGTCAGCCTCAACGCGCTGCTCTGCGACGTGATCAAGCTCCTGCAGCGGCTGATCAGCGAGGACATCGAGGTCATTCTCTCGGCCGACGAGAGGCTGGGCCTCACGCGCATCGACCCCGGCCAGTTCGAGCAGGGCATCATCAACCTCGCGGTGAACGCGCGCGACGCCATGCCCCAGGGCGGCCGCCTGATCATCGAAACCCGGAACGTGGAAATCGACGAGGCCTACGCGTCGGCCCATCAGGAAGTGGAGCCGGGGTCCTATGTGATGGTCTCCGTCTCCGACACCGGGCATGGGATGGACGAGGAGACGCGCAACCGCATTTTCGAGCCCTTCTTCACGACCAAGGCGGTTGGGGAAGGGACCGGCCTCGGGCTGGCGATGGTGTACGGATTCGTCAAACAGTCGGGCGGACACGTCGAAGCCTCCAGCGAGCCTGGACGCGGCACGACGTTCAAGGTCTTCCTGCCGCGCGTCTTCGACGCCGAGGTCACGTCCGCCCCGGCCGAGGAGATGACGCCGATTCCCAAGGGGCACGAGACGGTGCTGCTCGTGGAGGACGAAGAGGTGGTGCGCAACCTCTCGCGACGGGTGCTGCAGTCGGCGGGCTACACCGTCCTCGTCGCACGGCACGGCTCGGAGGCGATTCTGCTTGCGAGCCAGCACGAGGGGCCGATTCATCTGCTGGCGACGGATCTGGTGATGCCGCGCATGAGCGGGCTCGAGCTGGCCAGCCAGTTGTCGCCGACGCGTCCAGACATGCGCATCCTCTTGATGTCGGGGTACCCCAACGAGGCGGTCATCAGCCACGGCGTGCCGCCGGGCGCGCGCCTGCTGCAGAAACCGTTCAATGCGGTGTCGCTCGCCCGGGCGGTGCGTCAGGTGCTCGACGTCGAGGCGTAGAGAAGAGGCGATGACGCCCACGGCCGGACCGCGCCGTGGAGCTCGGGCACCCCCACGAGATCGATGACCATCTGCCCGCGCAGCCGCGACGGCAGGCCGGCGATCTCGGGCAGCTTCTTGCCGACGATCACGACGTCGGCCGCCACGAGCACGTCGTCGAGCCGGTGCGCCACGAGCTGCCCGACGTGCGGCAGGTGTTCGTCCACGTAGGCGCGATTGCGGCCGAACACGTCTCTCAGCGCCACGTCGGGGTCGTAGATGCGCAGCGGCACGCCGTTGCCGATCAGGGCCTGGGCCAGGCGCACGAACGGACTCTCGCGCAAGTCGTCGCTGCCGACCTTGAAACTGAGACCGATCATCAGCACGCTCTTGCGGCGCTCTTCGAGCACCACGTCCACGACACGCTGAATGTGGGCATCGTTGCTGGCGAGGACGCTGTTGAGGAGCGGCGTCGTCACGTCGCGGTCCTTGGCCACGTAGGTGATTGCGCGCAGGTCCTTCGGCAGGCACGACCCCCCGAAGCCGAAGCCCGGGCGGAGGTAGCGCGGGGAGATGTTCAGCTCGCGGTCCTCGCAGAACACGCGCATCACCTGCTGCCCGTCGATCTCGAGCTTCTGGCAGATGGCGCCGATCTCGTTGGCGAACGCCACTTTCAGCGCGTGGAAATTGTTGCTGGCGTACTTCACCATCGACGCTTCGTCGGGCGCGACGCGGTGCACCGGCGCCGAGAGGTGCGCGTAGACGCGGAGCAGCGCGTCACCGGCCCTGGTATCGCTCTCGCCGATCACGGTGTAGGGCGGGTTCTCGAAGTCCTTGATGGCGCTCCCCTCGCGCAGGAACTCGGGATTCACGCACACCCCGAGGTTCGTGCCCACCTTGCGGCCGCTCGCCTCTTCGAGGATCGGGATGAGGCGCGACGACAGGACGCCAGGCAGCAGCGTGCTGCGCACCGCAATCACGTGGTACTCGGTGCGCCCCTTGAGCGCCGTGCCCACTGCGTGCATCACCTTCTCGAGATAGCCGGACTCGAGGCTGCCGTTTCTCCGGCTCGGCGTCCCGACACAGATCAGCGAGATATCAGCGGCGTGCACCGCCGACACCGTGTCGTTCGTCGCCCTGAGGAGCCCGTTGGTGACCATGCGGCCGAGGAGCGCGTCGAGGCCCGGCTCGTTGATCGGCGAACGGCCTTGCCGGATCATCGACAGCTTGTGCTCGTCGACGTCCACGCCGATCACGGAGTGACCGACCGAGGCGAGGCACGCCGCCGACACCGAACCGACGTACCCCATGCCGAAGATGGCGATGGTCATCCACGACTCCGCATCGCAAAAGACGTGCCGCTGAAAGGCGACGAGCGAGTCGATGCAAGCTCATGGATAGGCCGCGAACAAGCCTATGATTGGCGGTCCATGGCGAAAAATCAGTTGAGTCCGCTCCCTCCACTTCCCCCAACGATTACCATCCCGACTTTCAAGGTCACGTCGACACCGAGCGGTGACATCAGCATCCCGTCGACGCTCCCGTTCTACTACGCGGCCATTCAGACGGTCTGGATCTACTGGCCGGTGGAGCTTCCCGTCCTGGAGCCATACCTCACGCCCTTGGGGATGACGCCGGCGAGCTTCGATGGCGTTGGCGCCGTGGGCATCAACTTTTTCAATGCGGCGGCGCTCTATGGGCAGGGGCAGCCGGGCAACCCGGGTGTGGGAGGCTTCAACGAGACGGAATTGACCATCCTGGCGTTTCCATCCAATCAGGCCGCGAACGTCCCGCGGATGACCTTGCACGATTTCGTGACCCAGGGCGACCAGACGAAACGCATCGGGGCCTATCGCGTGTGGGTTGCCTGCGACAGCGCGGTGGCGGTGGCCGCCGGCCAGCAGCTGTTCTTCGAGAACAAGTTCCTCACGCCCTACACCTACAACGTGCCGTCGCTGAACAACCCGGGGCAGGCGTTGTTCACGTGGACGTGCCACGACCCGGTCGATGCGGCACAGAGCATCTACACCGCGCAGGTGTCGCTCTCGGGGCTGAATCCGGTGCCCGGCAACATGTCGGAGTGGATCGATCTGAGCTACGTGAAGAGCGCGAAGCGCGTGGCGGGGTCGCGGCGCAATTACCTGGGGATGTCCGACACCTATTTCATCCCGCCGGCCAACCACAACGCCGTCTCCGTGAGCATGGGCCAGAGCACGCATCCGATGCGCGCCGACATGCAGACGCTGATCGGCACGCGTGCCGCCACCGTCGTGCAGGTCTTCCAGAGCCCGACGTGCATCGCCGAAGCCCAGCCCTATTGGGCCGACCTCTAAGCGGAGGCTTCAATGGCTGGCTCTCGACGTATTCCTCGCGCCCCGTCCGAGGAGGCGCGGCAGCGGTTCGTCGCCTTCTCCGTGCTCCTCACCGGCTACGACAGCGCCGAGCTGTGGGGCACGGGGATGGTCACGCCCTATCTCTGTTTTCTGATCGACGCCGTGGGTGACCAGGTGACCGGCGCGCTGCTGTCGAAGTGGACGGCGGTGGCGGACGCGGCCGGGAAGGACCCGGCGGCACTCGAGCAGCTCGTTCGGGACGAAATCCTCGCTGACCCGACGCTCGGTCCCGTGGCCCGCAACCTGATCGTGATGTGGTACCTCGGCGAGTGGCAGCAGCTGCCCGCCGACTGGCGCGACGTGCACGGCACGCATGCGGCCGACCAGACCTGCTTCGTCTCACCCGAGGCGTACGCGCAGGGATTGGTGTGGAACGCGATCGGCGCGCATCCGCAAGGGGCGAAGATGCCGGGCTACGGATCGTGGGCGCTTCCTCCCACGATCCCGGAGGAGCTGCCGTGACGACGCCCCAGGGCAGCTACGACGCGATCATCGTCGGCGCCGGACCGGTCGGGGTGAACATCGCCAAGGTCCTCACCGATCGCGGGAAGCGCGTGCTGCTGCTCGAGGCCGGGCGGGCCTCCGGGCTGTCGTACGACGGCTGGCTGTCGTACGTGGACACCTACCGGTCGGCGGTGATGAAGGAGCCCAACGCGCCGTATCCGCCCAACCCCAACGCGCCCAGCACCTACGCGCAGGACGTCCTGAACATCCAGCACAAGATTCCGATCCTTTCCGGCTACCAGGTCGAGAAGGGACCGCTGTCGTTTGCCTCGACGTACCTGCGCAGTCTGGGCGGAACCAGCCTGCACTGGCTGGGCACGTGCCCGCGCATGGTGCCGAACGACTTCCGCCTCAAGACGGTGTACGGGGTGGGCGTGGACTGGCCCATCTCCTACGACGACCTCCAGCCCTACTACTGCAAAGCGGAGTGGGCGCTGGGCGTCTCGGCGAACAAGGACGAGCAGGGCCACTTCGGCATCTGGTTCCCGCCCGAGTACGACTATCCGATGGAGCGCATCCCTCCCAGCTACAGCGACGGCGTGTATGCGGAGGGCGCGCGGAAGGCGAGCGTGCGATTCGGCGACCGCGACTACGGGATGACCGTGACGTCGCTGCCACAGGCGCGCAATTCCATTCCGCGCGAGAACTACGCCCTGTCGAGCGCCTACGGCACCAAACACGTCGGCGAGCGGTGCGAAGGCAACGCGAGCTGCATCCCGATCTGCCCCGTGCAGGCCAAATACAGCGCGCTCCGCACGCTCGGCCAGATGGACAAGAACTTCTACACCCTGGTGACGCAGGCCGTGGCGTCGCGCCTGATCATCAACGAGAACGGGCGCATCGGCGGCGTGGAATACAAGCGCTACGAGAGCGAGGGGTCGAACCAGTATCAGACCGGCACGGCGACGGCCACGCTCTACATCGTGGCCGCGCACGCGGTGGAGAGCGCCAAGCTCCTGCTCGCGTCCGGCGCCGCGAACTCGTCCGACCAGGTCGGGCGGAATCTCGCCGACCATCCGTTCTTCCTCACGTGGGCGCTCAACCCGACACCGGTCGGCGCGTTTCGCGGTCCCGGGCAGACATCGGAGATCCCGTCGTTCCGCGACGGCCCCTTCCGGACCGACTTCGCCGCGTTCCGGATCGATCTCGGCAACTGGGGCTGGGACATCGCGACGTTTCCGCCCAACAGCAACGTCTACGAGGCGGCCGCGGCGAACACCTTCGGCAAGACCTTGCGCCGCTCGCTGGGTCAACAGATTCCGCGGCAGCTGCGCGTCGGCTACGTGATCGAGCAGCTGCCCGAGCCGGGCAACCGGGTGACGATCTCGCCGGAGTTCATCGACCCGATCGGGTGCTTCCGTCCGGTCATCCATTACAACGTCTCGGACTACACGCGGAAGGCGATGATCGCGGCCAACAAGGTGTCGAATGCCCTCTTCCACGCGATGGGCATCCCGGATGCCGACATCTACACGAAGTTCACGCCGGATTCGCCGGGCTACATGACCTACAAGCAGGATGACGGGACGGTGGTGCCGCTCTCCTTCTTCGGCTCGGGGCACCACATGGGAACCCATCGCATGGGGGTGAGCCGTACCGATTCGGTGACCAACCGCTACTCGCGCAGCTGGGATCACGAGAACTTGTACGTCGTGGGATGCGGCGGCATGCCCACCACCGGATCCTCGAACCCGACGCTCACGGCAGTCGCGATGGCCCTGATGGCCGCCGACGACATGCTCACCCAGCTCGGCTGAGGAACGAGGCCGCATGCCCATCACCGACCTGAAGTCGCTCCAGGACCACCTGCAAGAGGCGCTGGAGATCGAGCACGCGACCATCCCGCCCTACTTGTGCGCGCTCTACTCCATTCCCGAAGGCACCAACCGCGAGGCGGCCTCCGTCATCCGCAGCGTCGTGATGGAAGAGATGCTGCACATGATCCTGGTGGCCAACGTCATGAACGCCGTGGGCCGCAAGCCGGTCATCGCCAAGGAAGGTTTCATCAAGCCCTACCCCGGCCCGCTGCCCCACTCGGACGACTCGTTCGTCGTCGAGCTGCTGCCGTTTTCCGAGGGAGCGCTGAACATCTTTCTGAAGATCGAGCGGCCGGCGAAGGCCGGCGCACCGCCGCAGCCCGAGCGCTTCCACACGATCGGGCAGTTCTACGAAGCGATCGAAGAGGCGCTGACGCGCCTGACGAAGGAGATGGGGCCGTCCAAGGTGTTCACCGGCAAAGAGGCGGAACAGGTGCCGCCGGGGCGTTGGTACTACGGCGGCGGCGGCGACGTGGTGCCCGTCACCAATCTCGAGTCGGCCCTTCGGGCGTTGAAGGAAGTGACCGACGAGGGCGAGGGGTTGGACCACACGATCTGGGATGGCGACAAGAGCGAGGAGCTGGCGCACTATTTCCGATTCGCCGAGCTCCGGGAGCAGCGCTCCTTCCTGCCCGAAGATACCGAGAAGTCCGGGCCGTCGGGTCCCGACCTGCCCGTGGATTTCGGCGTCGTCGCGCCGATGCGACCAAACCCGCGGAGCGACGACTACCGCGCCCATCCGGCGATTCACCGGCAGATGGTGAAGGGCAACCGGATCTACACACGCCTGCTGCGGCAGTTGCAGACCGCGCTCACTGGGACTCCCGACGCGCTGCGCGACGCGGTGCCGATCATGTACGAGTTCCGCTACCAGGCCGAGGCGCTGATGCGGATTCCGAGCCCGTTGTCGCCCGGGATGACCGTGGGACCCAGCTTCGAATTCGATCAGAACGCCTGACGGACGAAGCCGCCGAGGCGCCGCAGGTTCTGAAAGAGCACGAAGGGACTCTCCACCGGCTTGCCATCCTGGCCCGTGACGGTGGTGCTCAGGAACAATCCCTGATGCTTCGCCTTGAACTGTGTGAACACCGGTCCGTTCAGGTGCGCCAGCAATGCGGTCTTGTTCTTGTACCCCTCGATGAACACCACTTCCAGTGGCGAAGGCGTGGGTAACGAGAAGGCCTTCATGTCGGGCACGAAGACAAGGTAGAGCAGCGTGCCTGGCTCCTTGGCTCGCACCTGCTTCGTCAGGCGGGCGAGTGCGGTGCGAGCGGCAGCTTCGTGGCCCTTGGCGATGGTCCAGCGGGCAATCATCGTCAACATCGACTCTCCTCGTCCTGGCTTTGGGGCTCAGCGCTCTCCGGTCGTCCGCCTCGTGACTTCATCTTGAATCATACGGGCTTCCGCCGTCAGGAACTGCCAGTCGGCCGCCCGCGTCACGCGCAGCTCTGACTGCGACCAGCGGGCCCGCATCAAGCCGATCGCGGCGTGGGCGTCCGTGGAGAGCAGCAGGTGCCCGAGCTCGTGTCCGATGGCCAGGCCGAGCAGGGGACGTGCGTCGATTCCAGCGCCACGGGCCACGTCGAGAACGCGATCGGCAAACACGGTTGCCAGGACCGGCGCCAGGCCGGCGTGAGGGCTCACCACCGCGAAGCCCATCGATGTTGTGTCCTTGTCGTCGCGGAAGCCCGGACCCGCGCTGCCGATCCGGAGAATGACCTCGCCGGTCGTCAGCGGCTTGCCGCAGGCAGCCGTCGCGCCCGTGAGATGGCGGGGAGCAGACCCGCAGTGCATCCACACCACGCGAATGCCGATGCGCTCGAAGATACGCGCCGCCGTGGCCTCGGCTGTGGAGAGATCGCGCGCAGGCACGCCAAAGGTGTCGTACGCCCTGACGACCAGGGTGGGGCGCACCGGAGCCAGGGCACCGGCGTCGGTGCGCGCAGGAGACGCGGTGCCGATCATGAGCGCTGTCACCGTCAGCCAGGGCCAGTTCGTCGCCATATCCGCCTCCCTACCCTCTAAAACGCGGAAAGCGCGGGCGGATTCTCTCAGGGAGCCGGGCGACGGCAGGCCTGGGGGCGCGATGAGCGAACGGGGCGGGAAATTCCGCGTTACGTACAAGCGGGGTCCGTATGGCTGACCGGGTGACAGGCCCGAGTCCCTGTGCTTAGATTCGAGATTCCAGACGACGGCGATGGCATCCGCACCTTCACAGGTGACACAGCTGCTCCAGCAGTGGAGCACCGGACGGGACGACGCGCGGGATCGGCTGTTTCCCGTCATTTACGGCGAGCTACGGCGGCTGGCGGCCAGCTACATGCGACGCGAGCGCGCCGATCACACCCTGCAGCCCACCGCGCTCGTCCACGAGGCCTTTCTCAAGCTCGTCGATCAGCGCGCGGTCCACTGGCAGAGCCGGGCGCATTTCTTCGGGATCGCGGCGCAGGCAATGCGCCGGATCCTGGTGGATCATGCACGGGCGCATGCTGCTGACAAGCGGGGGGCCGGAGAACCGCCGGTGTCGCTGGACGAGGCGCGGATGTTGGGCGTCTCGCCGAACGTGGACCTGATTGCGCTCGATGAAGCCCTGACACGTCTGGCGGCCATCGACCCGCAACAGAGCCGTCTCGTCGAAGCGAGGTTCTTTGGCGGCCTCACCATCGAGGAAGCGGCCGAGCTCCTGCAGATTTCACCCGCGACCGTCGGCCGTGAATGGACTGTCGCCAAGGCCTGGCTGTACGCAGAGCTCACCGGGACACGATCGTGACTGCGGCGCAGTGGACCAGGGTGAAGGAGGTCTTCCAGGCCGCGGTCGAGCGCCCGCTCGACGAGCGCGCGGCCTATCTGACCGGCGCCTGCGGAAACGATCCCGGTCTTCGCGCCGAGGTCGATCGCCTTCTCGCGGCGCACGAGCAGGCCGGAAGCTTCATCGAGACGTCGGCCACGCCGCCGCAGACGGAACCCGCGACGCGACTCCAGCCGGGCGACCGCATCGGGCGCTACGAGATCAGCGGGCTACTCGGCGCCGGCGGCATGGGCGAGGTGTACCGGGCGTACGATCCGCGGCTCGGCCGCCAGGTGGCGATCAAAGTCGTGCCTCGCGCCTTCAGCGCCGACCCCGACCGGCTGCGCCGCTTCGAGCAGGAGGCCCGCGCGGCCGCCGCGCTGACTCACCCCAATGTGGTGGCTGTGCACGATCTCGGGACCCATGAAGGCCAGCCATACATCGTCTCGGAGTTCCTCGAAGGGCTGACGCTGCGGCGCACGGCCGCGGCTGGTCGGCTGCCTGCACCAAAGGTTCTCGATTACGCGATCCAGATCTGTCGCGGCTTGACGGCCGCGCACGATGCCGGCATCGTGCATCGCGATCTGAAACCCGAGAATCTGTTCATCACCCGGGACGGGCGTCTGAAAATTCTCGACTTCGGCCTGGCCAAGCTGACCGAAGGCCAGCCCTTCGACCGTGGGTCCCCCGCCACTGGAACCGGCACCGCGCTGACGACGCCGCACGCCATCGTCGGCACGGTCGGCTACATGAGCCCCGAGCAGGTGAGCGCCCAGCCCGTCGACGCGCGAAGCGACCTGTTCAGCGCCGGCGCCGTCCTTTACGAGCTCTGTTCCGGACGTCGCGCCTTCCCCGGGAACGACGCCATCGAGATGCTGAGCGCCATCCTGAAGGACGAGCCCGAGAGTCTGCCCGACACCGACGTGCTCTCAGCGGGGCTCAATCGCCTGATCCGGCGGTGTTTGGAAAAGAGCCCGCGCGATCGCTTTCAGTCCGCGCGCGATCTCGCCTTCACGCTGGACACCCTGTTGACCATCACGGGGCCTCAACCGGTCGCGCGGCCCCACGTGTCATCCCGCGCCGCCTCGGGTCCATTCCGCCTGATCGTGCTGCCGTTCGACCTTGCGAACCCGCGGCCCGACGACCTCTGGCTCGCCACGGCCTTCGCCGATTCGCTGACGTTCGGGCTGCGCCACGCGGAAAACCTCATCATCGTCAATCGCGAGCAGTCGGACGCCGCCGCGGAGGTGCGCCAACTCGCCGACACCCTCGACGTCCGCTACTGCGTCAAGGGCACGGTGCAGCGCATCGGCGAGGATCTCAGAGTGGTCGTGCGGCTGATCGATACCATCACCGGGGCGATCACGCTTCAGGAGAGCGTCACCGATCGCTTCTCGAACCTCCTGGCCATCGAGGAAACGCTCGCCGCGCGATTCGTGACCGCGTTCGAAGCGCCGCGAGCCGGCCCGGTGCCCAACCGTACGTCTTCGTTGTCGGCGTACAAGCGAGTGGTTCTTGCCAGCGAGCTGCACCGGACGGGACGCTATCGCGAGGCGGCACATTACCTGGAGCTGGTCGCCACTCAGGACGCGGACTACGCCGACGCCTGGGCGCTGCTGGCCAACAGTTACGCCCGCATGACGTCGCCGGCAGCCTCGGACGACGGCACTCGGCAGGAATTCCAGCGCAAGGCGCTGAACGCCGCGCGCAAGGCCGCGGAGCTCCAACCTTCGTTGTACGAGGCGCACATCGCGCTGGCACTCGCGTACCGGGGGCTCGAGGACGTCGAGCGCTGGCGGATGTCGTCTCTGAAAGCGATCGAGTTGAATCCACGGCTGGCGGAAGCGCACGTGCTGCTCGGCCAGTCGTATTTCGCCTCGCCGTTGTGGGGCTTCGCGCGACTTCGAGACGCGGAGCTGGCGCGGCACTATCTGGAGAGGGCGCTGCTGCTGGATCCACGGTTTGGCCTCGGCCACAATGCGCTCGTCTATCACCTGACCTGGGACGGACGGCCGGCCGAGGCGCTGGTCGCCGCCGATGCCGCATTGGCGATGCTGCCGGACCACATCGACATCCTGCGCGCTGAAGCCATCGCCCTGTTGCGGCTCAAGCGGGTCGACGAGGCCGAGCGGATTCTCCTGCGCCTGTCGACCGAATCGGCGGCCAGTGCCCAGGACGAATGGGGCTTTGCCGCAATCGATCTGCTCCGTGGCGATCACGGACAAGCCGCAGAGCGGTTCGAGGCGGTGATCGCGCGCGGACCGCGCGCGATGCGGGCGCTCGACACAGCGTTGATCTACTGCCAGGCGGGCTTGTTTCCGGCGGCCGCGGAGCATCTCGCGACGGCACGCGCCGCCGCGCCTTCGTGCACCTCCTTCGTGAGTCAGAGCCCCTCGTTTGCGGCGTATCTGGATCAGGCCCCGGTGGCCGCGATTCTGAGCGCCGAGGGATAGCGCGCGCTCACGACAGCCCGTGAGCGACGCTACGGCGGACGGGAAGGCCCCCGGCGAGTTCCTCTGAATCTGCGCGAGACAGCTTGCGCCGGCGCTGGCCCGCTCCTTGCCGATGGACGGGCAAGGACCAATGCGTACGCTTGCGATCGCGGGGGCGCTGACGTTCAGACTCGCGACCGCCGCGGCGGCGCAGTCGCCCGCATCCGGTCCTGTCACGCTGTACGGCGTCGTGACCGGGGACACCAGCGGAGTCGAAGGGCTTGCGGCGGCGGACCAGGCCACTCCGGCTGCGGTCGATCCAGCCGACTCACTGAAACGCGGCGAGTTCGTGGTGGCCCCGATCCCGATGATCAACCCCACGCTCGAGAACGGCCTGGCGTTCGTGACCGGCTACCTCTATCGCACCGACCGCAACGACGCCGTGACCGCGCCTTCGGCCAGCGCCGTCGCGGGCTTCAAGACCAGCAACGGCAGCTGGGGCGCCGGTGTGCTGCAAAGTCTCCACCTCTGGCACGACCGGTTCCGCGTGCTCGGCGTGGGCGCCTACGCCGACGTCAACTACAAGTTCTACGGCATCGGTGGGTCTGCTGGCGCCAACGGCGTCTCCATCGACCTCAATCAGGTCGGCCCGGCGGGCGTGATCGAAGGGCTGGTCCGCGTCGCCCCGAATTGGTACGTCGGCGCGCGATATCAGATGCTGCGCATGACCGTCGCCACGGACGGCATCGCGATTCCAGGCGGACCGACGCTGCCGGCACAGGATGCCGACCTCAGGACCGCGGCGCTTGGCCCGCGCCTGCAGTACGACTCGCGGGACAACCCGTTCTATCCCCGGCGCGGGATGCAGGTGCAAGGCGTCGCCAGCTTCTACGCCGAGGCGGTGGGCGGCACTCGGACCTACCAGGTGTATCAGGGCTGGATCAACCGCTATACCGCCGTCGGCGCGCGCCATGTGTTCGCGTGGCACGCCGGTGCCTGCGGCGTCGACGGATCGGTCCCGTTCTATGACCTGTGCATGCTGGGCAAGAGTCAGGATCTCCGCGGATACACGGTCGGGCAATACCGCGATCGCGCGATGCTCGCCGCGCAGGCGGAGTGGCGTTCCGAGTTGTGGTGGCGCTTTGGAGCCGCGGTCTTCGGCGGCGGCGGCGAAGTGGTGCCGGATTTCCGCAGCCTCAACTGGAACGACGCGCTGCCGAGTGGTGGCGCCGGCCTGCGGTTCACGGTCGCCAAACGCAACCACGTCAATCTCCGCGCCGACTATGCCTGGGGCAAAGGCAGCTCCGCCGTCTATGTCAGTGTCGTCGAAGCCTTCTGATAATCTGCTGCGCATGCGCCGCTGCTGTCTGGCGTTCGCCGCCGGAATCGTCGTCCTGGCCGGCGCGGCCTCCGCCCTCCGCGCGCAGACGACAGCCGCCGCTGCCTGCAACGTCACCACAACAGAACGCGTGGTCGCCATCGGCGACGTGCACGGCGCGCACGATCAATTCGTGGCGATTCTGCGGGCCGCAGGCCTGATCGACGGCCGTGCCCGCTGGAGCGGCGGGCGCGCCGTCCTCATACAGACCGGCGACATCCTCGACCGCGGCAACGACTCGCGCAAGGTGATCGAGCTGCTGCGCCGGCTCGAACGCGAGGCACGAGAGGCCGGCGGCCAGGTGATCGCCCTCATGGGCAACCACGAATTCATGCGGCTGGCCGGCGACTGGCGCTACGTCAGTCCAGGAGAGTTCGAGGCGTTCCGCGATGGCGGTTCGATCGCGCTGCGCGAGGGCGTCCGCGCGCGAGCGGCTGCCGCCGCCGAGGAGAGGGCCCGCGCCGAGCAGCGTCCGTTCGAGGCCGCCGCCTTCAAGGAGCAGTTCCTACGGGAAGTGCCGCTGGGCTCCATCGAGATGCGTCAGGCGTTCGCGGTGGGCACCACCTATGGCGACTGGCTCCGCGGCCGCCTGGCCGTCGCCCGGGTGAACGGCGTCGTCTTTCTGCATGGCGGCATCAGCGACGACGTGGCCGCGCTCGGCTGCGAGGCGATCAACGATGCCGTGGCCAAGGAGACCAGGGCGCTGCCGGGGGATCCGTCGCAGGTCGCGTCGCTGTTCTCGGCGAGCGAGAGAGGGCCGCTCTGGTATCGCGGGCTGGCCCAGGAGCCGGAGTCGGCCTTTGCGCCGACACTCGGCTCGATCCTCACCCGGATGGGCGCGCGCGCCATCGTGGTCGGCCACACCCCGACGCCGGGACGCATTTCAGTTCGATTCGGCGGGCGCGTCGTGCAGATCGATACGGGGATGCTCGACGGCGCGTTCTTCCCCGGCGGCGTGCCGGCGGCGCTCCTCATCGAGGGCCAGGCGATGACGGCCGTCTATCTCGATCGGCGCGAGCCGCTCGGCGCCATCCCTACATCGTAAACAGCACCGCCGGTTCGCCATACTGGGCGATGCGGTCGGCGAAGTGCTTCACCAGCGCATCGCGCCTGGCCAGCACGGCGTTCATTTCGTCCTTCGTCATGACGTCGCCCATCGCCCGGTCCATCTGCTCGAACGTCAGCTCTCGCAGGGCCTCGAGCAGGGCCCGATCGCAGCGCACCAGCCGGTCGGGCTTCGTCAGCGTCCGGTCCAGGCGGAAGGCCCGCGTGTGGTCGATCAGCCAGAGCGTCCAGTCCGAGGTCCAGAGCATGTTGCCCTGGTTGCGATCCTTGTTCTGAATCAGCTCGTCGAACACCAGCCGGGTGTAGATCTGTTTCGTCGTCCGCTCCGGGTTCGGGCCCAGGACCGGGCTGTGCTGCATTCGGCCCTTCTCGTCGAACTGCACGTCGTCCACCCACCAGGTGACCGACGCGTCGTCGCCGTCTACGTACCGCTTGACCGACATCGGGACGTTGGTCATCCGCAGCAGTCGCGCCAGTTGATAGGCCCCGATGTTGTAACGGTAGGTGTCCTTGAAGTTCGTCTCGGAGGCCGGTCCCGCGGAGACGATCGCCTTGGCGATGTCCACCGTCTGAATCTGCGCATCGTGGGTGATGCGACCGTCGGTCAGCGTCGCCCGAATCGTCCCGGTGATGCCTGTCTTGCTGGTCGTCTTCTTGGTGATCCGCGCCGTGAGGAGGAACTGCTCCATCTCCTCGTGGGAGAGGGTGACGGCGGGCGTCGGAGCCTTCTGCCAGCTCTGCAATCCCGCCGCGGCGCCCGAGAACAGCAGAGCGACGACGAGGGCTCGTCGAATCCTGTCCATCGAAGATCGCCGTTGCAAACGCCAGGCCGGCTGGGCCGGACGCGCGGCCTACGACCGCGTGGCACGTTTTCCTACTTGGCGATGTGGTCCGTGGACTTTTCGTTCTCGTTGCAGATGAACTCGATCATCTCGGAGTCCACCATCAGCCGCTGGTTCACACGAACCGTGAAGGGCTTGGTATACGCCTTCGCGTCGTCGATGGTGACGTCGATCTCGAGGGTGCCGAAGTTCGGACGGCGGAAGCGCTCGGTCATCTTGAGCGCGTCGGTGTACGGGCTCCCGTTCACGTCGAGCCATCCGGCGCGTTCCTCGCCGTTGAAATGCGTCGTTTCGACGACCAGCGTGTCGCCTTCGTACCAGCCGCGTGAGTATCCAAACCACCACGGCGTCGGGTCGTTGTTCGGCGCCGGCCGGCCATCCATGTAGATGTAGCGAAGACCGTAGTTGGACTCGTAGGTGATGAGCATCAGATTCTTGGCCTGGACGATCTGACGAGGCTGCCCGTGGTTGTGATACTGCATCAGCCCGATCGGCAGGCACCACACATCCGGGTTGTCCTTGTTGTTGTTGGCCATCCGCTTCTTCTTCAGCTCGGCGGCCCAGGGCTGCAGCGGCAGTTGGTAACCGCGTCCGGCGACCTCACCAAACGTCGAGAGCGGGATGCCGTCGGGCGTCGCGGTGGGAGCCGGCGGCGCACCGGCGCGGCCGCGACCACCGCCGCTCCGCAGCCAGATTCCCGAAAAGTCGACCTTGCCGTCAGCGGTTCTCGGCGCCGGGCCATCGAGGACGGGCTTGCCGTCCGGCGTCCGCGGCACCCCGGGTGTCGGATACGACGGCCACTGCGCCCCGACGACAGGCGACAACGCGACGACGATGGCACACGCTCCGGCGATCCTCGATGCCCAACCGCTCACGCCCACCTCCTGAAAGGGCACCAGTCTAACGGCTCTGGACGCGGTACCGGTAGCCG
>Ga0207648_10000148_pt1 | contig 70334 bp, 61 predicted proteins | sample KBSMisM32_FD_184310 | JGI IMG/M metagenome (GOLD analysis project Ga0207648, IMG submission 184310) | Miscanthus rhizosphere microbial communities from Kellogg Biological Station, Michigan, USA - KBS Miscanthus M3-2 (SPAdes) (version 2) | ecosystem: Host-associated > Plants > Roots >...
GTCGTGCTCGACTACGGGCGCAAGATCGGAGACGGCACGCCCGACGAGATCCGCGGCAACAAATCCGTTGTCGATGCCTATCTTGGTGTCTCACATTGACGGTGAGGCGTGAGGCGAGAAGCGTGAGGCGCAGCGACATGAGAATAGCTGTAATTTTGGAGACCATGGACATTCACCACGGTCGGCGCTGGCTAATCTCGAGTGTTGTACCTTCCTTTTTTCGCCTCGCGCCTCACGCCTTACGCCTCACGGACTGACCATGACGTTCTTTTTTGAAGTGCTGATCGGAGGTTTGCTGGCAGGGGTGATGTACTCGCTGGTGGCGCTCGGTTTCGTGCTGATCTACAAGGCGTCGGGGGTGTTCAACTTCGCGCAGGGCGCGATGGTGTTCTTTGCCGCGCTGACGTTCGTCGGATTGCAGGAAAAATTCAGTTTGCCGTTCTGGGGCGCCTTCCTTCTGGCGCTGGCTGCGATGGTGGTACTGGGCATCCTGATCGAACGGATCGTGCTGCGTCCGTTGGTAAATCAGCCGCAGATCACCCTGTTCATGGCCACCATCGGCCTGTCGTTCTTCATCGAAGGGCTCGCGCAACTCATCTGGGGTACCAACGTGCGGCGGCTCGACATCGGCATCAAGGACGAACCCATCGCCGAGGTGCTGCAGCGATTCGACATGGCCATCAGCAGCTTCGATCTCACGGCCGCCGCGGTGGCGGGTGTATTGGTCGCTGTGTTGGCGGTTTTTTTCCAGGTCACGCGAGTTGGCCGGGCATTGCGTGCGGTGGCCGACGATCATCAGGCCGCGCTGGCCGTGGGCATTCCGCTCAAACAAATATGGGCGATCGTGTGGTCCGTGGCGGGTTTCGTAGCGCTCGTCGCCGGCCTGATGTGGGGTGCGCGCAACGGAGTGCAGTTCGCATTGACGTTCGTGGCACTGAAAGCGCTGCCCGTGCTCATCCTGGGCGGTTTCGAATCGGTCCCCGGTGCGATCGTCGGGGGATTGATCATTGGTGCCCTGGAGAAACTCGCGGAAGTCTATCTCGGCCCGCACATCGGCGGCGGCATCGAAGGCTGGTTCGCCTACATGATGGCCCTCGCGTTCCTGCTCGTCCGCCCCGAAGGCCTCTTCGGCGAAAAACGGATCGACCGGGTCTAGGCCATGAACCACGGAGAGCACGGAGGACACGGAGTAAGCCTGGAAAAGTGCGGGACATCTTTCCCAATACCAGCGCGTGTCGATTTCACATTTTCATCATTATCGTTCTTGTTCTTCCCCGTGCTCTCCGTGTCCTCCGTGGTAAAAAGGGCGTAGATGTTCTATCGCGAAGCGGGACAATTCAAAACTACCTACGCTGCGGATCAGGCGCTGTTTCCGATCCGGCAGGACCGGTACGCGATGCTGGTCATCCTGGCGATCGCATTCATCGGCTTGCCGCTGTTTGCCAGCGACTATTGGCTCACCGCTCTGCTGATTCCGTTTCTGGTGTTTTCACTTGCAGCGCTTGGACTAAACATCCTGACCGGCTATGCCGGACAGCTTTCGCTCGGCACGGCGGCCTTCATGGCCGTCGGTGCAGTGGCCGCGTACAACTTCCAGTTGCGCATTCCCGGCATGCCGATATTGCTGAGTTTTCTGCTCGGTGGCGTTTCGGCCGCGCTGGTCGGCATCCTGTTCGGACTGCCCAGCCTGCGCATCAAGGGCTTTTACCTCGCCGTCGCCACCCTTGCGGCACAGTTTTTCATTCCCTGGCTGATAACCAAGGTGGGCTGGTTTTCGAACCATACTGCCTCGGGGGTCATTACCGCACAGCCCATCGCGATCCTCGGCGTGGCCTTCGATTCTCCGCAAAAAAAATACCTGCTGGTGCTGGCAATCGTCGCGCTGATGGCCTTGCTGGCCAAGAATCTCGTGCGCAGCCGCATCGGCCGCGCCTGGATGGCGGTGCGCGACATGGATGTCGCCGCCGAAGTCATCGGCATCCGCATCCTGCGCACGAAGCTGATCGCTTTCGCGGTGAGTTCGTTCTATTGCGGCGTCGCGGGTGCATTGTATGCATTCGCCTATCTGGGCAGCGTCGAACCGGACGGGTTCAATCTGGACCTGTCGTTCCGCATTCTGTTCATGGTGATCGTCGGCGGAGTCGGCAGCATACTCGGCTCCTTTCTGGGAGCGGCCTTCATTACGCTCATGCCCATCGTTATCGAAGTCCTGTTGACGCAAGCGAGCCACGCGTTCAACCTTAACCTTGAGCCGGGCGTTACCTCCATGGTGCAATTGCTCGTGTTCGGCGGGCTGATCATTTTCTTCCTGATCGTCGAGCCGCACGGCCTGGCACGTTTGTGGCAAATTACAAAAGAAAAATTGCGGCTTTGGCCGTTTCCCCACTAGGACTGCAGCAGAACAACGTTCGGAGGAATTCATGAAAGCATGGAAAGCAACATCGATCGCACTGCTCGCTCTGGCAGGCGGTGCTGCAATCGTTTTGCCTGCCGCGGCGCAGCAGGCCGGCACCCAGTTCATGGGCATACTTGGCTACCGCGTCGGCCCTTACGGCGCCAATGGGGCCGCCTTCTTCACCGGCTTGCTCGACTACCTCGCGCTGGTAAACGAGCGCGACGGAGGCATCAACGGCGTGAAGTTGTCCTGGGAGGAATGCGAGACGGAGTACAACAATGCCAAGGGCGTCGAGTGCTACGAGCGCCTGAAGACGCGCAGCGAAAACGGTCCCACGGCGATCCACCCGATGTCGACAGGCATCACCTACGGTCTGATCGACAAGGCCCCGGCCGACAAGATCCCGCTCATAACGTTAGGCTATGGACGCACCGACGCAACCGACGGTCGCGTCTTTCCCTGGGTGTTTCCGATCCTGTCCAATTACTGGGATGCCGCAACCGGCATCGTCAAGTTCATCGCTGACAAGGAGGGCGGCAGCGAGAAGCTCAAGGGCAAGAAGATCGTGCTCCTTTATCATGATTCGGCCTATGGCAAGGAGCCGCACCCGGTGCTCGAAGCCGAGGCCGCCAAGCTGGGCTTTGAACTCAAACTGATTCCGGTCCCGCACCCCGGAAACGAACAGCAATCGCAGTGGTTGCAGATCCGCCAATACAAGCCGGACTGGGTCATCCTGTGGGGCTGGGGTGTCATGAGCGCCACGGCGCTGTCGACCGCGCAGAAAGTCGGCTTCCCGCGCGACAAGATGGTCGGTAACTGGTGGGCCGGGTCGGAGATCGACACCGAAGCTGCCGGTCCGGCATCGGAAGGCTATTACGCCGCCAGTCTGAATCTTGCGGGCAAGGATTTCGGCGTGGTCAAAGACGTCGAAAAATACGTCTATGCGAAGGGCAAGGGCGGCGATCCCAAACTGATTGGCACGGTGTTATGGAATCGCGGCCTGGCTGCAGCGATGTACACCGTTGAGGCGGTGCGCACGGCGCAGGCCAAGTTTGGCAAGAAGCCGATGACCGGCGAGCAAACGCGCTGGGGAATTGAAAACCTCAATATCGATCAGAAGCGCCTCGACCAACTCGGTTTCGGCACCATGGTTCCGCCGCTCAAACTGTCGTGCTCGGATCACGGCGGCAGCGGACTCGTGCGCTTCCAAAGATGGGAAGGCGGGAAATGGAAACCCGCGTCAGAGTGGATGAGCGGCGACAAGGCCATGGTGCGCAAAATGGTGGAAGAATCCGCGGCCAAGTACGCCACGGAGAAAAATATAACGGCGGGATGCATGAAGGGGTAAATGCGGTGAAGGGTGAAGGCGTGAATGAGTGAAGGGTACCTGCGATCGAGATTAGGTCGCGTCAGCGCTTGAAAGAGGGTCAGGTTGTATCCCTTCACCCTTCACCCTTCACGCCTTCACCAAGATTAACTGCACGACATGAATACGCCGATCCAGCCACAACCCGCGCTGCTCGCCCTCAACAACGTCGAGGTCATCTACGACCATGTCATCCTGGTGCTGAAGGGTATTTCGCTCGAGGTGCACAAGGGCACGATCGTGGCGCTACTGGGTGCGAACGGCGCCGGCAAGACCACCACGCTAAAGTCGATTTCGAATCTGCTTTCGTCCGAACGCGGCGACGTGACCAAAGGCTCGATCGAGTTTCAGGGCCAACGCATCGACAAGCTCACGCCCTGGGAACTGGTGAAGCTCGGAGTAGTGCAGGTCATGGAAGGCCGGCACTGCTTCCAGCATCTGACCGTGGAAGAAAATCTGCTGACCGGCGCCTTTACGCGCAGCGGCAACCGCGCCGCGATCCGGCACGACCTGGAAATGGTCTACCAATACTTCCCGCGCCTGAAAGAGCGGCGCAAGAGTCAGGCTGGCTACACCTCGGGAGGCGAACAGCAGATGACCGCCCTGGGACGCGCGCTGATGGCCAGACCGAGCATGATCCTGCTGGATGAACCGTCGATGGGTCTCGCGCCGCAAATCGTCGATGAAATTTTCGACATCGTCCGCAGCCTGAACGAAAAAGAACGAGTCAGTTTCCTGCTGGCCGAGCAGAATGCCCGAGTCGCCCTGCGTCACGCGGACTATGGCTACATTCTGGAAAACGGGCGCGTGGTCATGAATGGGCCAGCGGCAGACCTCGCGGGCAATGAAGACGTGAAAGAATTTTACCTCGGCATATCTGGCGCGGGACGCAAGAGTTTCCGCGACGCCAAACACTACCGGCGCCGTAAACGCTGGCTCGCATGACTGACGAAGTCATGGACTACCACTACGACGACCTCGAAACGCGGGACCCGGAACAGCGCGAACGTGCGCTGTTCAATACGTTGCCGGGGCAGATCCAGCATGCCAAGGCCTCGGCGCCCTACTTCGCGCGCCTGCTGCGGGATGTTGATTCGGGCACGATCCGCGATCGCAAGACGCTGGCCGGGTTGCCCGTTACCCGCAAATCCGATCTGATCGCCTTGCAAAGGCAGGCGCCTCCATTCGCCGGGATGACAGCAGTCGCGACGGGAGTCCTCGGCAGAGTGTTTTCGTCGCCCGGCCCCATCTACGATCCGCAAGGCGCTCGCGGGGATTTCTGGCGGTTCGGGCGCGCGCTGTTCGCTGCGGGATTCCGCAGCGGCGACCTGGTGCACAACACGTTCTCGTATCACTTTACGCCAGCCGGTTTCATGATAGACCTCGCCGCGCAGGCTGTCGGCTGCGCGGTATTTCCCGCCGGCACCGGGCAGACTGAAATGCAGGTTGCGGCCATTGCCGACCTCAAGCCCCATGGTTATGCCGGCACGCCGTCCTTTCTCAAGATCATTCTCGAAAAAGCGGATGACTTGAAGGCAGATGTCAGCAGTCTCAACAAAGCCCTGGTGTCCGGAGAAGCGTTATTGCCCGCGGTGCGCGATATGCTCAAAGCCCGCGGCATCGACGTGCGCCAGTCTTATGGCACAGCGGATCTGGGCCTGATCGCCTACGAAACTGAGCCCATGGCCGGCCTGGTGGTGGACGAGGGAGTCATTGTTGAGATTTTGCGCCCGGGCAGCGGCGATCCCGTAGCGCCAGGTGAAGTCGGAGAAGTAGTGGTCACCACGTTGTGCATGGAATATCCGCTTATCCGCTTCGCCACAGGCGATTTGTCGGCCGTGGCCGCGGGTGTGAGCGCCTGCGGTCGTACCAACATGCGCATCAAGGGCTGGATGGGCCGCGCCGACCAGACGACGAAAGTCAAAGGCATGTTCGTGCATCCTTCGCAGGTGGACCAGATAGTCAAACGCCATCCCGAAATCCTCAAGGCGCGACTCACGGTGGAACACGACGCCGAGCGCAACGATCGCATGCGCTTGCGCTGCGAGGTGCGCAGCCGCAGCGATGCGTTGTCCAACGCGATCGGCGAGAGCCTGCGCGACGTATCCAAACTGCGCGGCGAAGTCGAGTTCGCCGACGTCGGTTCATTGCCTGACGACGGCAAGGTCATCGAGGACTTACGAAAGTACGATTGAACTTTAGACCTTCACCGCAGAGGCGCAGAGGCGCGGAGAAAGGCACGCAGAGAAAAGCAAAAGTACTCTATATTTGTCCGCTGATCATTGCACGCACCGGATGCTGTTATTCCCGGCGTTTGTTTTTCTCTGCGTTTCCTCTGCGCCTCCGCGCCTCTGCGGTGAGGTTTTGAATTCTACGGAGCATCAATGTCCACCCAACCAATCAGCAAATATCCCGTTCCCAAGCTGGAAGACCTGCCCGCCGATATTCGCGACAAGATGCTGGAGGTGCAGCAGAAGGCGGGATTCATCCCAAACGTGTTCGTGACCCTGGCGCACCGGCCGGACGAATTTCGCGCCTTCTTTGCCTATCACGACGCGCTGATGCTAAAGCAGTCCGGCCTGTCGAAAGCAGAGAAGGAGATGATCGTGGTCGCCACCAGCGGCCTCAGCCAGTGTCCGTACTGCGTTATCGCGCACGGCGCCATCTTGCGCATCTACGCGAAAAATCCACAGATCGCCGATCAAGTGGCGATCCATCATCGCAAGGCCGATCTGACGCCGCGGCAAAAATCCATGCTGGATTTCGCCTGCAAACTCTCGCGCACGCCGGAGGCGATGACCGATCTGGACCACGATGCTCTGAAAAATCACGGTTTCAGTGCCGAGGACATCTGGGACATCGGCGGCATCACCGCGTTTTTCGCCCTATCCAACCGCATGGCGCACCTGATCGACATGCGCCCGAATGACGAGTTCTACCTGATGGGGCGCATTCCGCCCGCTGCCAAATGACGCAATGCAACGCCATAGGGCGGGCCGCTGCCGCCGGCCTGCGGTGCTATAATTTTTTTGGGAATGGGAACAGCGTCACAAACGCTCGAGTCCCTTGAAAGCAGCAGCCACCTCATCAAGGGCAGATCAATGGCGGCACTTCCGGATGACGATCCGCAAGAAACAAACGAGTGGCTGGATGCGCTGGACGGCGTACTGCAGCACGAAGGGCCTGAGCGAGCGCATTTCATCCTCGAGCAACTGATCGAGAAAGCGCGGCGCTCCGGTGCTTACCTGCCCTACAGCGCGAATACCGCTTACATCAACACGATTCCACCCGGCCAGGAGGAACGTTCTCCCGGCGATCACGAACTCGAACACCGCATCCGCTCCTACGTGCGCTGGAATGCGGCGGCAATGGTATTGCGCGCCAACAAGCAATCTTCCGAACTCGGCGGGCACATCGCCAGCTTCGCTTCTGCCGCCACGTTGTACGATGTCGGCTTCAATCACTTCTGGCATGCGCCGTCGGAAAACCACGGCGGCGATCTGATTTTCGTACAGGGACATTCGGCACCCGGCGTATACGCGCGCGCCTTCATGCTGGGCCGTCTGTCAGCGGAGCAAATGGATAGTTTCCGCCAGGAAGTCGACGGCAAAGGCCTGTCCTCTTATCCCCACCCGTGGCTGATGCCGGATTTCTGGCAGTTCCCCACCGTATCCATGGGACTGGGTCCCATCATGGCGATCTACCAGGCCCGCTTCATGAAGTACCTGCAGGACCGCGGCCTCGCCAACACCGAAGGACGCAAGGTCTGGTGTTTCCTGGGCGACGGCGAAATCGACGAGCCGGAATCCATGGGCGCCATCGGCGTTGCAGCGCGCGAGAAACTCGACAATCTCATTTTCGTGGTGAACTGCAATCTGCAGCGGCTCGACGGCCCGGTGCGCGGCAACGGCAAGATCATCCAGGAGCTCGAGGCCGATTTCCGCGGCGCCGGCTGGAACGTGATCAAGGTTATCTGGGGCGCGTACTGGGACCCGCTGTTGATGAAGGACAAGAACGGCACGCTGGTCAAGCGCATGGAAGAGGCGGTCGACGGCGAGTACCAGGCCTTCAAGGCCAGGGACGGCGCCTATGTGCGCAAGCACTTCTTCGGCAAGTATCCCGAACTGCTGGAAATGGTCGCCAACATGTCAGACGACGACATCTGGCGGCTCAATCGCGGCGGACACGATCCTCACAAGCTGTACGCAGCCTATGCGTCGGCAGTCAAGACCGTAGGCCAGCCGACCGTCATCCTGGCCAAGACCATCAAGGGTTACGGCATGGGCGAAGCCGGCGAGGCGCAGAACATCACCCACCAGCAAAAAAAAATGGGCACGACTTCGCTGCGCGCATTCCGCGACCGCTTCAGGCTGCCGGTCCCGGACGAGAAGCTCGAGGACATGCCCTACCTAACGTTCGAGCCAGGTTCGCCGGAACTCGAATACATGCGCAAGAGCCGGGAGGCGCTTGGGGGCTACCTGCCCGCGCGCAGACGCAAAGGCGATACGCTGGAAATCCCGCCCCTGTCGAACTTCGAACCGCTGCTGAAAAGTTCGGAGGAGCGCGAATCGTCGACGACGATGGCATTCGTGCGCATCCTGAACATCCTGGTAAAAGACAAGACCATCGGCAAGCGCGTCGTGCCGATCGTGCCCGACGAATCGCGTACCTTCGGCATGGAGGGCATGTTCCGCCAGCTCGCTATCTGGTCGTCGGTCGGACAGCTCTATACGCCGCACGATGCCGACCAGCTGATGTTCTACAAGGAAGACAAGCAAGGCCAGATTCTGCAGGAAGGCATCAACGAGCCCGGGGCGATGTCGTCCTGGATCGCGGCTGCGACGTCGTATTCGAATCATGGCGTGTCGATGATTCCTTTCTACATCTACTATTCGATGTTCGGCTTCCAGCGTGTGGGCGATCTCGCCTGGGCAGCCGGCGACCAGCGTGCGCGCGGCTTCATGCTCGGCGGAACATCCGGGCGGACCACGCTGAACGGCGAAGGGCTGCAGCACGAAGACGGCCACAGCCATATCCTGTCATCGACAATCCCGAATTGCATTTCGTACGACCCGACTTACGCATACGAAGTCGCCGTGATAATTCAGGACGGCCTGCGCCGCATGTTCAAGGAGCAGGAGGACGTTTTCTACTACATAACGCTGCTCAACGAAAACTACGTCCAGCCGGCGATGCCCAAAGGCGTAGAAGAGGGCATCCTCAAGGGGATGTACAGGCTTCGAGAGGGGCGAGGGACGAGGGACGAGGGGAAAGGCAAGAAAGACGCACCGCACGTGCAGCTGCTGGGCAGTGGCGCGATCCTGCGCGAGGTCATTGCCGCGCAGGATTTGCTGGAAAAGGATTTTGGCATAGCGGGTGACGTCTGGAGCTGCCCCAGCTTCAACGAACTGCGGCGCGAAGGCCTTGACGTTCAACGCTGGAACCTGCTGCATCCGGAAGACAAGCCGCGCGAGTCCTACGTGGGGCGGTGTCTGAACGCGGCACCGGGTCCGGTCGTGGCGGCAACCGACTATATGAAACTGTTCGCCGACCAGATCAGGCCGTTCATCTACAAGCACTACGTGGTGCTGGGAACGGATGGTTACGGCCGCTCGGATTACCGGCGGCAATTGCGCAAATTCTTCGAGGTGGATCGTTACTATGTGACCGTGGCGGCGTTGAAAGCGCTGGCCGACGAGGGCAGCATCCCGGCAGCGACGGTCGCCAAGGCGATCAAGAAATACGGCATCGATCCCGACAAACCCAATCCAGTAACTGTATGAAATCGGTGAATGCGTGAAGGGTGAATGTGTGAATGAGTCGCTTCGCGAAAAGCATCGGGGTTTAGACCCTTCACCCTTCACGCCTTCACTCATTCACGCATTTACGATTCAACCCTTCACTATTCACCAATCACTGAATCAACATGGGTAGCCTCAGAGACGTCCTCGTTCCCGACATCGGCGACTTCAAGAACATCCCGGTAATCGAAGTCCTGGTCAAACCCGGTGACAACGTAAAGGCGGAGGATTCGCTGATCACATTGGAATCCGACAAGGCGACCATGGAAGTGCCGGCGCCGTTCGCGGGCGTGGTAAAGGAATTGAAGATCAAGGCGGGCGACAAGGTATCGGAAGGCGCGGCAATTCTGAGTCTGGAAGTCAGCGAGGCTGCAGCTGCGCCGGCTACCGCGCCACCAACGGCCGCGGCACCACAGAAACCAGCCGCAGCCGCGGCCTCTGCTCCCGTCGCGCCGCCCTCGCCGCCAGCTGCTGCACCCCAGCCCCAAGCTGCTGCGCCCGCACCGACAATTGCTGCGCACGCGCCCGCGTCCACGCCTGTCAATGAAGCAGCGTTTTCACTCGCGCACGCCAGTCCATCCGTGCGCCGCTTCGCGCGCGAACTCGGCGTCGATCTCGGTCGCGTCAAGGGCAGTGGTCCCAAAGAACGCATCCTCAAGGAAGATATCGCCGGCTTCGTCAAGGGCGCACTTTCGCAGCCGTCCGGTGGTAACGGCGCGGGGGGCGCGGGACTTTCGCTCGGATTGCCGCCATGGCCACAAGTGGATTTTGCCAAGTTCGGACCTGTGGAGAACCTTGCGCTTTCGCGCATCAAGAAAATCTCCGGTCCATTCCTGCATCGCAACTGGGTATCGATTCCGCACGTCACGCAGAACGACGAAGCCGATATCACCGAACTCGAAGCTTTCCGCAAGGGCATGGCGGACGAGGCCCAGAAACAGGGGGTGAAGCTCACGCCCCTGGCCTTCATCATGAAGGCAGTGGTCGCCGCGCTGAAGAGCCATCCGGAATTCAACGCGTCGTTGGCACCCGCGGGAGATGCGCTGATTCTTAAGCTGTACTACCACATCGGCGTCGCGGTCGACACACCCGGCGGTCTGGTGGTGCCGGTGGTACGCAACGTCGACCAGAAAGGCGTGCTGCAACTGGCGAAGGAACTGGCGGAAATCAGCGCCAAGGCGCGCGACGGCAAGCTCGGTCCCGGCGAGATGCAGGGTGGCACATTCTCCATCTCCAGCCTGGGCGGCATTGGAGGCACGCACTTCACCCCGATCATCAATGCCCCCGAAGTTGCCATCCTCGGTGTATCCAAGTCATCGATCAAGCCGGTCTGGAAAGACAGCCAGTTCGTGCCCCGGCTGATGATGCCTTTGTCGCTATCCTACGATCATCGGGCAGTCGACGGAGCGCAGGGAGCGCGGTTCATCACGAATCTGACGGCGATTCTGTCGGATATCCGGCGCGTTCTGCTGTGATCGGTGATCGGCAAACGGTGAACGGTCAAAACCGGACTTTGCCGTTGGGCGCTGTCCACTATCCCGTTCGCCCGGCTTGACTTCGTCAAGCCCGATCGGCGTGCTGGGCGGTACGTTCGACCCGGTGCATTGCGCCCACCTGCGCCTGGCCGAGGAATGCGCCGACGCCATCGGACTGTCGAAAGTCCGATTCATTCCCACCGGTACACCTCCGCACCGCGGCACCCCGCGCGTAAGCGGCCCGCACAGGATGGAAATGGTGCGCCTGGCGATCCGGGGCAATCCGCGTTTCGAAGGGGACGACCGCGAAATTCGCCGGCAGGGCGTTTGCTACACCTTCGATACGCTCAATGAGCTACGCACCGAACTAGGCGACCGTCCGCTTTGTCTCTTGATGGGATCCGACGCGTTTTCCGCGCTGACAACATGGCATCGCTGGGAGGAGTTGTTCGATCTGGCCCATTTCGTGATCGCGCACCGGCCGGGATTTTCCCTGCAGCAGTTGCAGTCTTCCCTACCCGGACCGCTGCGCAAGATCTATCTGCAGCGGCTGGCCTCTTCTTCCGGCATTTTGCGCCGGGACAGCGGGGGCGCCATTTATGCCAAGGAAATCACGGCTCTGGACATTGCCGCCACACAAATCCGGGGCCTGTTGGCGGGGGGCGGGAGCGCGCGGTATCTGGTTCCGGAAGCGGTTCTCGATTACATTGAACATCATCGTCTTTACAAGGAACGCGATGCACGTTGAAGCAGTGAAACAAGCCGCCGTCGAGGCGCTGGAGGAGATCAAAGCCAGGGACATCACCGTTCTCGACGTCAGGAAAATGACGTCCCTGTTCGACTATATGATTATCGCAACCGCCGAATCGGCCCGTCAGACCAAGGCGCTTGCGAGGAACGTGCAGGAAAAGCTCAAGGAACTGGGGCTACGCGTCCAGGGCCTGGAAGGCGAAAAAACCGGGGAATGGGTTCTGGTCGACCTGGGGGATGTCATAGTTCATGTGATGCAACCGGCCATTCGCACCTACTACAACCTCGAGCAGCTATGGGGCGGACGGCCACCGTCGCCGCATCCGACCACGTGGAGGAACTCGCCAGTCGCCGAAGCGCCCTTGCCGCCTCCTCCCGGTTGAAACTGCACATCCTCGCTATCGGCCACAAGCCGCCTGACTGGGTCGTTTCCGGCTTCGAGGACTATGCCCGGCGCATGCCGCGTGAGGCGCGTATGGAGCTGACCGAGCTCAAATCCGCCCCGCGTAGCCGCAAAACGCCGTCTGCGGCGTCGATTTCCCGCATCCTCGCGGCAGAAAAGTCCTGCTTCCTTGCAGCCCTGCCGCCGGGCTGTGTAAGAATAGCGCTGGATGAGCACGGTAAGCCGCTTTCCACCGCTGATTTGGCCCGCAGATTTGCAGTCTGGCTGCAGGAAGGCCGCGACGTTGCTTTTATGATTGGCAGTGCCGACGGGCTCGACCAGGAATTAAAAGCCGGCGCAGATCTGGTGCTCGCGTTGTCTGCGCTGACGCTTCCGCACGCCTTGGTGCGGGTGTTGCTCGCGGAACAGCTTTACCGTGCGATGTCGATGATCCAGAACCACCCTTATCACCGGGAATAGTGCCGCCGATCCAGGGCGCAACAACAAAAGCCGAACACACGTGGCATCGCTGGAAAAACATATCTACCTCGCCTCGCGCAGCGCGCGCCGCCGCGATCTGCTCAAACAAATGGGCGTGAACTTCGAGATGCTGCTGCTGCGCGAAGGCGCCGGCCGCGACGCTGATTTCGACGAATCGCAAATCGGCAACGAATTGCCGCGCGAGTATGTCGTGCGTGTCGCCCGGCTAAAGGCTGAAGCAGGCTGGCTGCGTCTGGAGCAGCGCCGTCTCATGCGCCATCCCGTGCTTGCTGGCGACACTACGGTCGCCTTGAATGACGTGATTCTCGCCAAACCCACCGACCGTGAAGATGCGGTCGCGATGCTGAAGAAGCTCTCCGGCACGGTGCATCAGGTTTATACGGCGGTGGCGGTCAAATTTCACGATGCCATGCAGGAAGCCCTGTCGGTGACCGACGTGAAATTACGCGAGCTCTCCGACGATGAAATCCGGCGCTACGTTTCGAGCGGCGACCCGATGGACAAGGCCGGCGCATACGGCATCCAGGGCAAGGCGTCGATGTTCATTGAATCCATCAACGGCAGCTACAGCGGCGTCGTCGGCCTGCCGATGTTCGAAACCGCGCGTCTGCTGACTCATTTCGGCTTTCAATTGCTGTGAACGGGGAAATCCTGATCAACGTCACCCCGCAGGAAACTCGGGTCGCGGTGATGCAGCAGGGGGTCGCCCAGGAATTGCATGTCGAACGCAGCGCCAGCCGCGGCATCGTGGGCAACATCTATGTAGGCGAAGTCAGCCGGGTGTTGCCGGGTATGCAATCCGCGTTCATCCAGATCGGTCTTGATCGAGCCGCGTTTTTACATGTCGCGGACATCTGGTTCCACCGCCAGAACCACGAAGAAGCCAAGCCGATCGAGCGCATCCTGCACGACGGCCAGCGCTTGCTGGTCCAGGTCATCAAGGATCCCATCGGAACCAAAGGCGCGCGCCTGTCGACGCAGATCAGCATCGCCGGGCGCCTCCTGGTCTATTTGCCGCAGGAATCGCATATAGGCATTTCGCAACGCATCGAGGACGAAACCGAGCGCGCGTTGTTACGTGAAAAACTGCAACACCTGATTCCGGCCGAAGAGGCCGGTGGCTATATCGTACGCACGATGGCGGAGACCGCCAGTGAAAAGGAGCTCGGCGCCGACATCGAGTACTTGCGCAAACTCTGGTCCGACATCCTGGAGAGATCGCGCATCATTACCGTGCCGACGCTGCTCTATCAGGACCTCAGCCTGTCGCAGCGCGTATTGCGCGATTTCGTCAATGACGAGAGCGGCCGCATCCTGGTGGATTCGCGCGAGACTTACCTGCGCATGCAGGCGTTTGCGACCGAGTACACCCTGTCCTTCGTCGATCGCATCCATCACTACACCGGCGATCGTCCATTGTTCGACCTGTATGGCGTGGAGGATGAAATAGAGCGCGCGCTGGCGCGCCGCGTGCCGCTGAAATCGGGCGGGTATCTGATCATCGATCAGACGGAGGCCTTGACGACCATCGACGTGAATACCGGCGGCTTCGTCGGCGGGCGCAATTTCGACGACACCATTTTCAAGACCAATCTCGAAGCGGCGCAGGTGATCGCGCGCCAGCTTCGGCTGCGCAACCTGGGCGGCATCATCATCATCGACTTCATCGATATGGACAATGAGGTGCACCGCAATGCGGTCATCTCGGAGTTCAAGAAGGCGCTGCTTCCCGACCGCACACGCATGACGGTCAACGGATTCACGCATCTGGGATTGGTGGAAATGACGAGAAAGCGCACGCGCGAGAGCCTTGCGCATATCCTGTGCGAACCCTGTCCCACCTGTCAGGCGCGCGGCGAGGTCAAGACCGCGCAAACGATCTGTTACGAAATCCTGCGCGAACTGGTGCGCGAGGCGCGCCAGTTCGACGCACGCGAGTTCCGCATCCTCGCCTCGCAAAAAGTCATCGATATCTTCCTTGACGAGGAATCGCAAAGCCTGGCGATGCTCGAGGAGTTCATAGCCAAGCCCATTTCACTCCAAGTCGAAACGATCTACACGCAGGAGCAGTACGACATAGTCCTGATGTGAGACGGCGCAGATTAGCCCGGATATTTCATCAGGACTCGGAATTAGGTTGCTTCGCTCGAAACTCGCCAAGTGCAAGCGATATTGTACTTGGCTCGTTTTGGCGGAGGACTGGGCGAGACAGTTCGGATCGGGCGATGGGTGAAGGGTGCCCCGCGTTGCGGGATCCCGAAAGGGTACCGGGCTCTGCCCATAACCGGTCTTCGGCCATAAAGGGCTATTACCCATTCCTCATTCCCCATCCTTGGATTGGCTGCACAGACTCACCTGCAAGCAAACGGGGGTGGCCTGGTGAAATATCCGGATTAGGGCATGGCGGGACCTTGCACTTCTCCCGTGCTCAACGGCGGCGCGACTTCCTCCAGGGGCTTGCGCTCGGCGTCGACGCCATAGCGCAACGCGATGGCCGCTGCGACGAGCACGAGTATTGCGCCGATCGCATAGCCAATGAATACACTGGCGCGGCTGCCGGTGCCGATGAGCATGCCGAAGAACGCCGGTGCGATGAATCCGCCGATGCCCGTTCCGACGGCATAGAAGATGGAGATGGACAATCCCCGCATCTCGAGAGGAAACACCTCGCTTACCGTCAGATAGGCCGAACTTGCCGCGGCGGAGGCAAGGAAGAATACGACCGACCAGCACATCGTCTGCGTGGTCGCATCCAGCCAGCCCTGCATGAAACCGTAGCCCGTAGCGGCCAGTCCGGCGCCCGAGAGGCCATAAGTCAGCGCGATCATCCTGCGCCGGCCCACGCGGTCGAACAGCGGCCCGAGAATTACGGGCCCGAGAAAATTGGCGATCGCGAAAGGGAAGATGTAGAGGCCGACCTCTCCCTCGAAAACCCCCTGGAATCGCGTAAGCACCAGGGCGTAGGTGAAGAAGATCGCGTTATAGAAGAAGGCCTGCGAAATCATCAGTGCCAATCCCAGCAGCGTACGCTTGGGATAGCGTCGCAACAGGACGTGAGTGACTTCGCGCAACGTGGGCCGCTCCCTCAAAGTCACGGCGAGTGTCCGGTCAGGCCGGTCGAGCTGACCCCGCTGTTGCGTAACTACGGCTTCTATGCCCGCGACCACGCGCTCGGCCTCTTCGCTCTGTCCGTGCACCAGCAGCCAGCGCGGACTTTCGGGCACGTCCCGGCGCACCAACAGCAATGCAATGGCAAGCAGCGCGCCGAGACCGAATCCGATGCGCCAGCCGACGTCGGCATGGAACCATCGCGGATCGAGCAACGCGAGGCTAAGGCCCGCGCCGAGCGCCGCGCCAATCCAGAAGCTGCCATTGATCGCGAGATTCACGCGGCCGCGCAGGCGCGCGGGAATGAGTTCGTCTATCGCGGAATTGATCGCCGCATATTCGCCGCCGATGCCGAATCCGGTGAAGAACCGGCACACCAGGAAAGTAAAGAAATTGTAGGAAAAGGCCGTGGCAAGCGTCGCGCCCAGGTAAACCGCGAGGGTAAGCAGGAACAGGCGTTTCCTGCCAAAGCGGTCCGCGAGCCGGCCAAAAAACAGGGCGCCGAACACGGCGCCACCAACATAGGCCGAACCGGACCAGCCGACTTGCGCGGCCGTAAGACCGAGCGTATCCGGCCTCTCGAGAATGCTGCCTACCGAGCCGACCAGCGTAACTTCCAGCCCGTCCAGCATCCAGGCGATTCCAAGCGCGATCACCACGCGCCAGTGCCAGCGCGACCATGGCAACCGATCGAGTCGAGCGGGGATGTCGGAGTAAATCAACTCGGCCCTCCAACGGCGAATCGTTCTACATCGCATCACTCATGCGCATTCGGCTTCACGAGTGAAAACCCGGAGTCGCCATTCGGCGGTCCTCGTTTCGACTGCCAACGTGTCTTTAGGTTTCCCACGCAACGCTGCCTCGATCAGTTCTTACGCGTCTGCAATATCACTTGCGCCAAGCCACCCGCAACAAGACCCCAGAAGGCCGAGCCTATACCGACAAGCGTTACGCCGGATGCGGTAACCAGGAAGGTAATCAGCGCGGCCTCGCGTTCGCGTTCAGATGCCAGCGCCGCTGCCAGTCCGTTGCCGATCGTACCGATCAATGCGAGACCCGCGATGGCGGCGACGAGTTCATGGGGAAAAGCCGCGAATAGCGCTGCGACCGTGGCGCCAAACAATCCAACCAGCACATAGAAAAATCCGGTCGCGACGGACGCAACATAGCGCCGCTTCGGATCCTCGTGCGCTTCGCGTCCCATGCAGATCGCCGCGGTGATTGCGGCGAGGTTGATTGTAAACGCGCCAAACGGCGCAAGCAGGAAATTGGCCACACCGGTCCAACCCACCACGGGCGAAATCGGGATCGGAAACCCGGACGCGCGTATCACGGCCACACCCGGCACGTTCTGGGATGCCATGGTCACGACGAACAGCGGCAACGCCACGCCGATAACTGCAGCCAGCGAAAGGCTCGGCGTGACCCATACCGGCGTTGCCAATTCCAGATGGACGGTTTCCATATGCAACCTGTCTTGCACGGCGGCGATCGCGACGCCAAGGGCGAAGGCCGCTATGACTGCGTAACGCGGGGACATTCTGCGCATGAACAAATAGACGGCGAACATCGCAACGGCCATCAGGAACTGTGTCTTCATGACGGCAAACAATTCCAGGCCAAACCGCAGCAAAACACCCGCCAGCATGCCTGATGCGATCGACACCGGGATGCGATTCATCGCGCGTTCGAACCAGCCCGAGAAGCCGACGAAGGCGATCATCAGCGCGGAAACCAGAAATGCGCCGGTGGCCTGTCCCAACGAGACGCCTGCCGCGCCGGTTATCAGCATGGCCGCACCGGGCGTGGACCACGCCGTAACCACCGGCATGCGATAGCGCAGAGACAATGCGATGCAGGTCAGGCCCATCCCCAGACCGAGCGCCCACATCCATGAGGCGATTTCCGCGGCACCCGCGCCCACCGCATGGGCCGCCTGAAAGACGATGACCGCCGAACTCGTGAACCCGACCAGGACGGTTACAAAACCGGCTACAACGGCCGAAACGGAAAGGTCGCGCAGAAATGACATGGGATCACAGATTCGTTATTTTTGTTTTGTCCTTCCGGCAGCGGGGCGGGAAGTCGGAAACGCAAAACCGATACACCAGTCGCCGCAGCGAACTCACGCCACCTTTGCGACTTTCATCTGTGCGGGATCGCGCTGCAGGACGTCGCGGATCTGGGTCAGCTCCTCGACTTGCTTGCCGAACTGAAGTTGCTGCTGCTCGAGCTGGCGAACGCGCTCCTGAAGCGTCGTGATATCGCCCGCGACTTTGCGCAGGTTTTCGAGCTTGCGCTCAAGCAGTTTCTGGTGCTCCTTCAGCTGCAGTGAAAGGGGCATCAAGGCTGAGCTGACCCACGTGTCCAGCTCCAGGCGCAGCTGGCTGAACAATTCACGCGCGTGGGCAACCAGGCCATTGTAAAAGCGGCGCACCAGGAAATGCTTTTCTGTCATCACATTGACGGGATCCTTGCAGAAGCGCTCGGTGTTCTGGTGCAGCGAATGCATATGCAGGATATGGCGCTCGAGGTTCAGGGCCGGCGGCGTCATCTTGGGAAACCCGTACAGCTTGTGGAATTCGCCGTAAACGCCGTCGACGTAATTGCGCGTTTCGACCGCGAATTCGAGAATTTTTTCGGCCTGGCGCGAGAAGGTATCGAACAGCGCCTGCATGCTGCGCATCAGGCCGGCCGTGGTCCAGCTGCCCTCGATCGACTGCAGGCTGCGGTTCATCATTTCGTCGAGGCGATCGTCGGACAGTGTGCCGACCAGCACGTGGCCCTGCTTCAGCACGACGGATGAGGAGCGTTTGAAGCTTTCCATGTGCCGCAGGTAGTGTCCCTTGTCCTGCTCGAGCTTCGTGAGCAGCAGCTTTGCCAGCTCGCGGTTTTTTCCGGAAAGTTTGCCCATCTCCTGCAACTCGCCATGCGTGCTGGCAAGCTGCGTTGTCGCGCTCTGCAGGGAGGTTTCCAGCATGTTGCCGATCTCCCTGGAGACGGCCGCGCGCAGGATTTGCTGTTTGGATGGAATGATTTCCTCCGCCAGCAAGCGTTCCAGGACCTCGATCCGGCTCCTCGCGAGCAAAGGGGCGTCGCCGCGGATGCGAGCGATCAAGCCCTTTTGCGCGGACAGCGCGATGACGTGATCGCGCGACAGGCCGAGAATTCTCGCGGTCTCGACCAGCTGGCGCTCGATTCCGATCTCGATTTGCTCTTCGGTTTTCAGATCGTCCCACATCAGATCGATCTTGTTCAGCACTGCGATGCGTCGCGTGACATAGCTCTGCACGTATTTTTGCCACACGTCCAGGTCCGACTTGGTCACACCGGTATCCATCGCCAGCAGGAACAGTACTGCGTGCGCGCTCGGGATCATGGAAAGCGTGAGTTCCGGCTCGGTGCCAAGCGCATTCAGGCCGGGCGTATCGAGGATCACCAGCCCCTTCTTCAGCAGCGGGTGCGGGTAGTTGATCAAGGCGTGGCGCCAGCAAGGAATCTCGACTTTGCCACCTTGTTTCACGACCACAGTGGTCGTCACGAAATCGGTTTCATCCAGCAGGCCAAGCCGGCCGGCTTCTTCCACGCTGACCGATTTGACCTGGGCAAGGCTGGACATGGCCGTGGCCATCTCTTCCTGGGAGGCGAGATTCAGCTTGACCTTCACCCACTCGACCGGCTTGTGCTTCAAAGCCGCTATGCTTTCGTCGCCTTTGCGCGATTCGATCGGCAGCAATTTGATGTAGGGTTCCTCGGCTCCGTCGTAGTAGATCTCGGTCGGGCACATGGTCGTTCGGCCGACGTCGGAGGGAAGCAGACGTTGCTTGAAATCGGAGAAAAACATCGCATTGATCAGCTCGGTCTTGCCGCGGGAGAATTCCGCAAGGAAAGCGAGGATCATGCGGTCGTTGCGCAGGCTTTCGATCAGGTCGTAAATGCGCAGGCTGCGCTGGATGTCGGCGTGGCCGTTGTTTTCCAGCCAGTCCTGATAGGCCTGGATGCAGTCGCGTAATTCATCGCGCCACTGCTGATATGCCGATACCTGAATTTCGAGATCGCTGGTCATGAGTGCAGAAGCTCTTTAGCCCGCGCCAGAAGGGAAGCGGCCTGGCCGTGAATTTCGACGGTCTTGGTGCGCCCGTGACTGCCACGGCGAATCATAACCTGCCCGCCCTTCAGATCAAACTTGTCCGCCAGGAAGCCAACCAGCAACTGGTTGGCCATGCCTTCTACGGCTGGCGCAGCGAGCCGAACCTTGAGGCGTCCGCCATGAAGGCCGGCAATCTCCGTGCGCCTTGCATTGGGTTGCACGTGCAAATCCAGCGACAACAGGCCGCGATCCGGGTCGTAACGGTACCAGGACTCGATCGTTTCGCTCACAGCATGCGGGTAATGGCAAGTTCAAGCGAATGCACCGGCCACATCAGCAAGATCTGGCAGATGACGAGCACGAACAGAGGCGAGAGATCGACTCCTCCAACCGGCGGAACACGGCGCTGGAACAGGCCGAGGAACGGGCGCGTCAGGCTGGCGAGAATGGATGTCGCCGGCCCGCGTGGAGCAATGAATGACAGGATGGCTTGCGCGAAGACGGCCACCATCAGGATATACATGAATAGCTTTACGAGGTTCAGCGAAGCGAGCAGCATGAATCCGACTATGGCGCTGCCGACACCTGGTCCGAGTTGGTAGCCCTTCAATGCGAGCACGCTAGCGACCAACAACAGTTCCGTCAGCCAGGCCAGCAACAGCGTGGACAGGTCATAGCCCCACAAGCCCGGAATTATTCGCCGCGTCGGACGCACGATGAAATCCGTCAGCGCCGCCAGAAATTGTGTCATGGGATTGCGCGCCGGTGCACGCACCGCTTGCAGATAGAACCGCAGCAGCAGTGCCAGCGAGAACAGGCCGAGGAAGGTTTCGAGCAGAAAAATCAACGCCTGGTTCATTCTTTTGCAGCCTTGGCTTTCGTTGCCTATTCCTCGCCGAACTCGTCGCCGAGCTGTTTCGAACGCTCGGCCGCTGCGCGCACGGCGTGCCCGATCTTGCGCCTGATTTCGCCCGCTTCCATGGATTTCAGCGCCGCTTCCGTGGTTCCTGCTTTCGAGGTCACGCGCGCGCGCAGTACAGCCACAGGCTCTTCGCTGGCAGCCGCGAGTTTTGCGGCCCCGACGAAGGTCTGTACGGCCAGTTCGTGGGCCTGTCCCTCAGTCAGTCCCAGTTCGACTGCCGCCCGCTCCAGCGCCTCGATAAAGTAAAAGACATAGGCTGGCCCGCTCCCGGAAACAGCCGTGACCACATCGAGATCCGACTCGTCTTGCACCCATATCGAGCCGCCGACTGCGCCGAGGATGGTCTGCGCACTGTCCCTGTCGGCTTGCTTGAGGGACGTTGTGGCATACAGGCCGGAAATACCCGAGCGAATCAACGCGGGCGTATTCGGCATTGCGCGCACGATACGATCATGACCCCCGAGCCAGCGTGACAGATCGGTAGTCCGGATTCCCGCAGCAATGCTGATCACCAATTGTCCGCTGAGGACGGCTCGCAGCTCCATAGCCGCCGCGCGCATTTGCTGCGGCTTCACCGCCAGCACGACGGCATCTTCTGCGATTGCACCATCGGGCGCAGCGCCGACCGTCACCCCGAATTTCTGCTGCAAGAGTTGGAGGGCCTGCTCCGATACATCGATAACGCGCAGTTCTGCGGGCTTGAAGCCCTGCTGCAACAGCCCGCCAATCAATGCGGTGGCCATGTTGCCGCCGCCCAGGAAAAGTATGCGCATGATTTCGATTCAAGCGGGACTGCCGCCTGCAAAAACACACGCGGCGCGAACGATATCCGCGCCGCGCTGAACTCGTTACTTTGCTTCCGCCATTTTCTTGACGTTTTGCAGGCCGGCCTGATAGGCGCCGCTGATCGCTTTCCTGACTCCGGCGTCGTCCTGACCTGCAGGGGGATTGTCAGCCACCTTGCGCTTGAACTTGCCCTTCCACACCAGCACGGAGGTGTTTTTATCCTTGCCCGACTTGACCTGGATGGTGGAGGAGTAGTCCGCGACGGGCAGGGGAGAATCGGTGATGATGCGGTAGCCGTACTTGCGTTTCTTGTCGCTGAATCCGTCCAGTTCCTCGTCGAATTTGGCTCCGCCATCGGCCATTGTCAACGTACGCACCGCGCCTACTTTGTTATTCGTGCCCGATTTGATTTCGGTATTCGAGAACGCCGGATGCCACTTGTGCAGGCCATTCCAGTTCTTGACCAGGCTCCACACCTTGGCAGGCGGCGCGTTGATCTCGACGCTTTCGTTTACGTGAATATAGCCCGGCTTTGCCGCCCAAACCATTCCAGGCAACGCCATCAGCATGACGGCCGCCATGATCCAGTGATTCCTGTTCATTCAGTTCCCCTTGTTCGCAATAGTAAGATTTCTTGGACCGGCTCCCCGCATCCGTTGAATGCGTCCGTAAGAATCCGTTTGCGGTCGCCTGGCGAGTCCAGTATAGGTGCGCCCCGCCATTGCGGGCAAATTGAGTTCCCGGGCCCGGATATTTCACCAGGCCACCCCCGTTTGTTTGCGAGTGCGTCTGTGCGGCCATCCCAGGCCGTTTGGTTTGCGCATAGTGGATTGAGGGGCTACTGATGAAATATCCGGGCTAGGATCACCGGAAAGGCGGACGATCACCGAATATCGCGCGCCCTATGCGTACCATCGTAGAGCCCTCCGCAATGGCAGCCTCCAAATCGTCGGACATACCCATTGACAGCATGTCCAGCGGGATGCCGCTCCTGACGATATCGTCCCTTAGTTCCCGAACCTGCCGGAAGCGGGCGCGCTGCAGCGCGGTATCCAGTGTGGCCTCCGGTATCGCCATCAAGCCGCGTAGCCGGATACCGGGCAGGCGGCAGGTTGCTTGCGCCAGCGCCAGGACATCATCGGGCCGGACACCGCTCTTGGAGTCTTCGCTGCTGATATTGACTTGGATACATACATCCATCAGCGGAAGACTGGAGGGGCGTCCAGCCGCAAGGCGCTCCGCGATTTTGAGCCGGTCTAACGTGTGCACCCATTGAAATCGCTCGGCAATCTGCCGGGTTTTGTTGCTTTGGATGGGGCCGATGAAGTGCCACTCCAGAGGGAGGAGCAGGGGCCCCGCTTGCGGGGATGAAGCGCCGGAACGCGGAGCCTCGGGACGTGCGACCGAGGAGGCGCTTCCGTGCGCCAGCTCACCGGCCTCGCGAGCCCCGTCTACGTCTCGCTGGCGCACCCCGGCGGAGGGGCGCGTGTCGCTCTCAGCTCCAGAACTTTGGCCATCCGGTGATGCGACACGCCACTCCAAAGGGCGGAGCAGGGGCCCCGCTTGCAGGGACGAAGCCTGCCGTTCCCGCCCAAAAGCGTCAAGTTCAGTGATTTTGCCGAGCGCTTCCTGCAGGTAGTTCTCGCCAAATGCGACTTGCCCCGCGGCATGGGCTTCAATAATGGCGCCGGGCGCGAACGTCTTGCTGACCGCAATCAGCCGGATATCCTGCGCCGACCGGCCGGCGAGGGCAGCCGCGGCTTGAATACGCCCGCGTACAGCTTGCAAGCGAGTGGCTATTGTTGTCATAATCCTCTTGCATTATTGGCTGTAACTGTCGAATGCAGCGAGCATTTTTTATCTGAGCCGAAGCCGCCGGCAGGTCTCGTACCCCATCTTGCCGTCGTCGGAGAATGATCCATGGACATTGCTGAACTCCTCGCATTTGTGGTCAAGAACAAGGCCTCCGACCTGCATCTTTCCGCCGGTCTGCCTCCGATGATCCGCGTACACGGCGACATCAGGCGCATCAACCTGCCTCCAATGGAGCACAAGGATGTGCATGCCATGATCTACGACATCATGAACGACGGTCAGCGCAAGTTCTACGAAGAGAACCTCGAGTGCGACTTTTCGTTCGCGATACCAAATCTGGCCCGTTTTCGAGTCAATGCCTTCGTCCAAAACCGCGGTGCCGGCGCGGTCATGCGAACCATTCCGTCCAAGGTTTTGAGCCTGGAAGAACTCAAGGCGCCCAATATCTTCAAGGAAATCGCCCAATACCCGCGCGGCGTCGTGCTGGTGACGGGGCCGACCGGGTCTGGCAAGTCGACCACGCTTGCAGCCATGGTCAACGACATCAATGAGAATGAGATGGGCCACATTCTCACGGTGGAAGATCCAATCGAGTTCGTGCACGAAAGCAAGAAGTGTCTGATCAATCAGCGCGAGGTCGGGCCGCATACGCTGTCGTTCAACAACGCCCTGCGCAGCGCGCTGCGCGAAGATCCGGACATTATCCTGGTCGGCGAATTGCGCGACCTGGAAACCATCCGCCTGGCCCTGACCGCGGCCGAAACCGGCCACCTGGTGTTTGGGACGCTGCACACGAGTTCGGCCGCCAAGACGGTGGACCGGATCATCGACGTATTTCCCGCGGCGGAAAAGGAAATGGTGCGCGCCATGCTGTCGGAGTCCCTGCGCGCAGTTATCTCGCAAACGCTCTGTAAAACCAAGGACGGCTCCGGCCGCGCGGCAGCGCATGAAATCATGATCGGCACGCCCGCCATACGCAACCTGATCCGCGAAGCCAAGATCGCGCAGATGTATTCCGCGATACAGACCGGCCAACAGCTGGGTATGCAAACGCTGGATCAGAACCTCACCGAACTGATCAAGCGCAACATCATCACCAAGGAAGAGGCGCGCGGCAAAGCATCCAACAAAGACGCGTTCAACTGACCGGCGGGGTTGCGGCTACAGCGCGGATTACCAGGAGCAGCAGATGGAACGAGATCAAGCCGTCAAATTCATTCACGAGTTGTTGCGCGCGATGATCGCGAAGAAAGCCTCGGATTTATTCGTCACCGCGGGTTTCCCGCCCGCATTCAAGCTCGATGGCAAGATGACGCCGGTGTCGAACCAGAGCCTGACGCCGCAACATACGCAGGAATTGGCACGCTCGTTGATGAACGACAAGCAGGCGCAGGAATTCGAGGCCACCAAGGAATGCAACTTCGCCATCAACCCGCCGGGCATCGGCCGCTTTCGCGTCAATGCCTTCGTGCAGCAGGCGCGGGTGGGTATTGTGCTGCGCACCATCACTACGAAGATTCCGAAAATGGAAGACCTCGGTCTGCCGCCGGTCCTCAAGGACGTCGCAATGACCAAGCGCGGCCTCGTGATCCTGGTCGGCGGCACCGGTTCAGGCAAGTCGACCACGCTGGCGGCGATGATCGGTTACCGCAACGAGAACAGCCATGGCCATATCATCACGATAGAGGATCCGATCGAATACGTGCACGACCACAAGAATTGTCTGATCACCCAGCGCGAAGTCGGAGTGGACACGGATTCCTGGGAGGCAGCGCTGAAAAACACGCTGCGCCAGGCACCGGACGTGATTCTCATCGGCGAAGTGCGCGAACGCGAGACCATGGAGCACGCTATCGCGTTCGCCGAAACCGGCCACCTGTGCATGTGCACGCTGCACGCCAACAGTGCCAACCAGGCACTTGACCGGATCATCAACTTCTTCCCCGAAGAGCGCCGGCCGCAATTGCTGATGGACTTGTCGCTAAATCTCAAGGGCCTGGTATCGCAGCGCCTGATCCCGCTGAAGGACATGAAAGGCCGTGCCGCCGCCATCGAAATCCTGCTGAACTCCCCTCTGATTTCCGATCTGATTTTCAAGGGCGAAGTGCACGAGATCAAGGAGATCATGAAGAAGTCGCGCGAAATGGGCATGCAGACCTTTGACCAGGCTCTGTTCGATCTGTACGAGGGTGGCAAAATCGGCTACGAAGATGCCATGCGTAATGCCGACTCGATGAACGAGCTGCGCCTGCAGATCAAGCTGCATGGCAAGGAAACCAAGGATCGCGACCTGACTTCGGGCGTGGATCACTTGAATATCGTCTGACGAATCGCCAGACGATATCAGGGACGAGGGGCGAGGGGCTAGTAAAAACCCGCGAAGCGATCCACCCCTCACCCCTCGTCACTCGCCCCTCGCTCCTGTTTCTCCCGCCGCATCGCGCCGGAAACAATCTTGAATTCATAAAGCCGGCATTCGAGCGCGCCGTTGTAAAGCGGGGTACGTTTCGAGGGGGACAGGCCGATCAGTTTTGGCAAGCGCAGATCGGCGGTGAATAGATAGGCACGCCAGCCGGCGAATTTCTTTTTCAGTACGTCTCCCATCTGCGGATAGAACGACGCGAGTTCGTCCTGCTCGCCGAGCCGCACGCCGTAAGGCGGATTCGCCACCAATACGCCTTGCGCGGCCGGCGCGGATATTTCCAGCATGTTGGCCTGCTTGAGGCTGGCTCCGTCGGCAAACCCGGCTGCGGCAAGGTTCACGCGCGCCCGCTTCAACGCATCGCCGTAAAGATCGCTGCCGTAGATCTCTGGTGAAGGGTTCGGAACCGGCCGCGCTTGCGCCGCCGCCTTGATTGCATTCCACACATCCACATCGAAGGCGCGTAGTTTTTCGAATGCGAAATTGCGCCGGGCTCCCGCGGGAATGCCGTGTGCAATCTGAAGTGCCTCGACCAGGAAAGTGCCGCCACCGCACATCGGATCGAGCAACGGCATGTCGGGGTTCCAGCCGCAGAGCCGCAATATCCCGGCAGCAAGGTTTTCCCGCAACGGCGCTTCTCCGGCACTCTGCCGGGCGCCGCGCTTGAACAGCGGTTCGCCGGAAGTGTCGACATACAACGTAAATCGGTCGGTTTCCAGGAAAGCGTGTATGCGCACGTCGGGTTGCGCCGTGTCCACATTGGGACGCATGCCGGTCTGTGCGCGAAACCTGTCACAAACCGCATCCTTGATGCGCAAAGTGATGAAGTCGAGGCTGTTGAGGGGACTGCGCACCGCGGCGACGTTGACACGTATCGTCAACGCACCCTCGAACAACTGCGGCCAGTCGACGGCGTTGACGCCGCGATATATATCCTCTTCACTACGATAGTGGCCGGAAGCGACCTGCCACAGAACGCGGCTGGCAATCCGGCTGTGCAGATTGGCGGCATAAGCAACCTCGAGCGGACCCGAAAAACCTGCCCCGCCTTCTGCCGCGGTGATCTCGCCCGCACCCAACCCGGCAAGTTCTTCCATCAGCACCGGTTCGAGCCCGCGCGGGCAGGGTGCAAAAAATCTTTGGGTATCTTTTTCAGTCATTAGTCTGTATCAAAGCTTTCATCGCAGTGGCGCGGAGGCGCGGAGAAGGGCGCGCGGAGGAATTCAAATATGTAATAGGCCGCGAATCAAATTGCGCCGCGGGACGCATGATGCGCCGACAATTTGATTGAGTTTATCCGGATTCCTCTGCGTTTCCTCCGCGACTCCGCGCCTCTGTGGTGAAGGGTTATTGAGGTTACAAACGTAGAAAAACCTCGAATTCGACGCGCTTCCAGGGATCGCGATGTTTGGTCAACTTCACGATGCGCGCTTCGAGCTTGTTGCCGCGATCCAACTGTCGCGCCACCGCTTCGTTTTCGGCGCGCGGGACGTAGCCCAGCATGTGGCCGCTCCATTCGACCCGCACCGCCCGCGCATCGTACGGATTGTTCGGTTCGCGAACCAGTATCAGGACATCGCCGACCTTCAATTGATCCCACAGTTGCTTGCCTTCGTGAAACTGGAATCCTGCGACCGGAGAACTCTGGATCAGGATGCGCGCCCCCGGTTGTGCTGTTGCGGGCAGGCAGGCCGCGCATAAAGCGGCGGCTATGAAAACACGCGCGGCGGAGCAAACGTATGCAAGCATCAGAACGGCTGCAGCTCGACCAGCAGAATGATCGCGATCAATCCGATGACCGGAAGTTCATTCAGCCAGCGATAGAACCGATCGCTGTGATGGTCGCGCTCGTGCCTGAAATCGGTCAACAACTTTCCGCAGTAGATGTGATAGGCGACGAGCATGACAACCACGGCCATCTTGGCATGCAGCCAGCCGCCGTTGAATCCGTAACCCAGCCAGAGCCACAGTCCGGAGCCGATTGTCAGAAGCGCACCCGGGGTCATGATGCCGAAGAACAGTTTGCGTTCCATGACCTTGAAACGTTCGCGGCTCGTGGTGTCTTTGCTCATCGCGTGATAGACGAACAGGCGCGGCAAGTAGAACAAGCCGGCGAACCAGGTCACCATGAAGATGATGTGGAACGATTTGATCCAGAGCATCGCGAGCTTTCAACCCCGGCAATGTTGTTCGACCACTCGTTGCAGTACCACCAGGTTGCCATGAAAAAAATGGCCCGCGCCGGGAAACACGGTCACTGGAAGCGCCTGAGGCCGCGCCCAATCCAGCAATTCCTTCAATGGCACGACGTCGTCTTCTTCGCCATGCACGACCAGCGTGTCTTGCGGCACATTTCCGACCGGATAACGTCCGATCGCGGGAGCCGCCAGGACGAGATGCCGCGGAGTCAGCCGATCTGCGACGGACGCCGCAACGAAACCACCGAACGAGAAACCCCCGAGCGCAAGGTCATCCCCGTCGTAGGTGCGGCGCCCGTAGTCCGCGAGCGCAAGGAAATCCTCAATTTCGCCGCGCCCCTCATCGAATACACCGTCGCTCGCGCCGGTTCCGCGGAAATTCAACCGTAGCGCGCAATAGCCCAGGGCGACGAACGCCTTTGCCAGAGTCTGTACAACCTTGTTGTCGAGCGTACCGCCATAAAGCGGATGCGGATGGGCGATCAGCGCAATGCCGCGACGGGATCCGCCGGCATCATTGACGGCGATTTCCAGGCGCCCGGCCGGCCCATCGATGAAAAGTTTTTGCGCAACGGTAGGCTTCAAATTCGCAGGCGATCGACGACGCGGCCGTTCACCAGATGCTCCTCGATGATCTCGTCGATATCGTCCTTGTCCACGTAGGTGTACCAGATCTCCTCGGGATAGACCACGATCACCGGTCCCTCCTCGCAACGATCCAGGCAACCCGCCTGATTGATGCGCACCTTGCCCTTGCCGGTGAGCTTGAGGGCCTTGACCTTCGATTTTGCATAGTCGCGCATCGCCTGTGCATCGTGGTCACCACAACAGGCCTCGCCGTTTTTGCGCTGATTGCAGCAGAAAAATACATGATGCTGGTAAAAACTCACTAAAGAATCCTCGTCGATGCAGAGCGCAATTATAAGCTGCCCTGCGCCGGGTACTTGATCGCATTGAGGCGGATTTTTTCGCGTGCCGCCGCGGCGGGATCGATATCGAGAACGTCTGCCAGGCGGATCAGGTAGAGCAACACGTCTGCAATTTCATGCGCGACCTCCTGCCGGGCGGCATTGTCCAGCTCGAGGCTCTGCGCCGCGCTCAGCCACTGGAAATGCTCCATGATCTCCGCGGCTTCGATCCCGATGGACATCGCCAGGTTCTTCGGTGTATGAAATTGCTCCCAATCGCGCTCGGCGGCGAACCCTCGCAGGCGTTCGCGCAGGTCATCCAGGCTGTCCAGGGGCGCAAGCGGGGGTGGCGTTGTCATGGCTGTCTACCTTTGCACTACTGAGTCAGGTGGGGCGCGTCGGGAGGGCCTGCGCTGAAGCGACGGCCCAGAAACAGAAAATAGGCGAACACCAAAGCGGGCCACCACGAGGAAAGCAGTCCGACCATGGCGTTGAACGGCAGAAAATGGCCATGCTGCAGGATCCGCAGTGCGGCGATCAGGTAGGGATTTTCCGGAGCAAGATTGACCAGGATGCACCCCGCCAAGAGACAGAGCGCCGCGGCGCGCATCGAATGCACCGGCGAGCCCCGCCGCGCCAACGGCAGCCACAACATTGTTCCTGCCACCAGACCCAGCACGGAGCCCGGCGTCAGCCACAATCCGGGATTGCCCGGAATGAACAGCGCCATCGACGCAAGTGTTTTTAGCATCAGCGCCGCAAGAATCAGCGCGGTCAACGTAACCGCTGCCACGGCGAAGGATCGCGCGATCGCGCCGATCAGAAAAGCCACGCCGGCAAAATTCAGCGCCGCGACACCGGCTTCAAGCAGAAGATAAGCACCAGCGGAATAGCGCACGCCGAAATCGAGCGGGATGAGTTGACGCAGATCGCCGTTCCCGAACAGCCAGATATCCGCGTTGAGTTGCGTCAGCAACCACAGAGCTAGCAGCACAAAAGCGACATCGGTGCGGGCACCGGCGCGAAAGTGGGTCTTGCGCAAGCGATGCAATTCTCCGGATAACAGCCAGCGTTCTCCCCAGGCCTGCGCCGCGCCGGCCCCCCAAAGCGCGCCGACGGCGTTGGTAAGAACATCGACGTTTGACGAAATGCGCGCCGGCAAATAACCCTGTGCAAATTCGATGGCCACACTAAGTATCGTGGCGATGATCACACCCAGCGCCAGCGCTGCCCAGCGCGGTACCCGTCCCATCCAGATCAAGGTAAGCAGGAGACCGAGCGGAACATACGCGAGGACATTCACCACGACATCCGAGCCGATGACGTATGGCGGCCAGCCGGCAATCAGAAAGCGGGCGACATCCTCATTCGGCACGCGCCAGCCGGAAAATGGATACAAACTGGCGTAGACCACAAGCAGGAGGTAAGCTGCGGTGAGGTAGGCGACCAGCTTGGAATTGCGCGCGTAACGCGCGGGCGGTAAGGAAACCGAACTGCTCATGTCATGTTGGGTATGCGCCGGACCGGGGATGCGTCTATCCGCAGCGGACTGCACGGCATGAGATTCTATGACATCTTTAACGGCGACGCCGACGGACTCTGTGCGCTGATTCAACTGCGGCTCGCGGAACCGCGAGAATCCACGCTGATAACCGGCGTCAAGCGTGACATCGCGTTGCTCGGGCGCGTTGCCGCCGCTGCCGGCGATGAGCTCACCGTCCTCGACATCTCACTGGAAACGAACCGCGCCCCGCTGCTCCGCATACTGCAGTCCGGAGCACGCGTGTGCTATTTCGATCACCATTTTGCCGGAGAAATTCCGCGTCACCCCCTGCTCGACGCCCACATCGACGCTTCCCCGACGGTTTGTACCAGCCTCATCGTCGACCAGCACCTTACCGGGCGCTACCGGGCATGGGCAGCTGTTGCCGCATTCGGCGACAACCTGACCGACCAGGCCTACGCGCACGCGCAGGAGATTGGAATTGCGCCCACCGATGCCGAAATACTCCGGGAGTTGGGCGAATGCCTGAACTACAACGGCTACGGCAGCAGTCTCGACGACCTTCATTTCCATCCCGTCGAACTTTATCAGCGCATGCGACCTTATACCGATCCTCTTGCATATTGCGCACGCGCGCCCGAACTCGACGTGTTGCGTCGCGCGAGCGCGGCCGATCTGCAGCGCGCGCGGGCATTGCCAATCGAGAATGTGGGCGATGCAGCCATTGTGGTGTTCATGCCGGAAGCCGCATGGAGCCGACGGGTTGTCGGGCTGTTCGCCAACGAGCTCGCCCGGCGGCACGCCGATCGGGCTGTAGCGTTGCTGGTGCAAAACGGTCCCGGCTACCAGGTCAGCTTGCGCGCACCGGAACGCGGGGTCGCCGCGATGCACCTGGTGGCGCAACAGTTCAATTCCGGAAATGGCAGGGCACGATCGGCGGGGATCCAGTTCCTGCCGGCATCCGACGTGGCACGATTGCGTGCCCTGCTTCTGGTGCCGCCCGCAGCCAGTTCTTCTGCGAGTTCCTGAATGCGCCGCTTCGTAGCGGCTACGAATCCTGCTCGGGCCCCGTCGTCTATTTGGCCTTGATTTCCGTCCAGATCTTGTTGAGCAGCTGGCGTTCCTTCTTGTTCAGGTCCTTCAGCTGTTCGAGGTGCCTTGTGGACGCCGCATCGGGAAACACTGCCTTGATGGATTTGATTTCGGGCTTGATGTACTGCATCGCCTCGGCGTTCGGATTGCCGGAACCGGTAATGTTGGTCAACGCTGCGGAATTCCTGCCCTCGAGCATGAAATTGATGAATTGATGCGCCAGATCCGGACGCGGCGCCGTCTTCGCGATCACCATGGCGTCCAGGGCGAGCACGGCACCTTCCTTGGGCAACGCATGGCGGATGCGGAATTTCTGCTTCGCTTCCTGGGCCCCCGTATCGGCCTGGAAAATGTCGTTCGAGTAGCCGTGCACGACCCAGATGTTACCGGTGGAAAGTTCCTTGATGTAGCCTTGCGCCATGAAAGCCGCCCAGTAGGGCTTGGCTTTCAGGATGACTTCTTTGGCCTGATTCCAGTGTGCGGGATCGCGGTCGTTCACCGAGTGGCCGAGGTACTTCAGTGCGGCGGCCATGACTTCCGACTGGCTGTCGAGCACGGTCACCTTGCCCTTTATCTTCTGCAGGATCTTGGGGTCGAAAATCACGGCCCAGGAGTCCACGGTGATGCCGAGTTCCTTCATTTTCTGGTCGTTGTACCCGATCAAAGTGATCGACATCGCATAGGGAACGGAATATTTGTTGCCCTGATCGAATTCGGTATTCAGGTAGGTCGGCATCAGATTCTTGAAATTCGGCAGCTTGCTTTTGTCGAGCGGCTGCAACCAGCCGGCCTTCGCCATTCCGGAGACGTAGTTCGACGTTGGCACCATGACGTCGTATCCCTTTGCTCCCGCGGCCAGCTTGGCAACGAGTTCCTCGTTGTCGCCGTAGAAATCCTGCACCACCTTGCACTTGCACTGCGCTTCGAAATTTTTGACCGACTCTGGCGCGATATAGTCGTTCCAGTTGTAGAGATGCAATTCATCGGCGGCAAGCGCGGGCAGGCTGGCGAACAGCAGCAGGGACAGCAATCTGGTCATGGTTGATCTCCGGGTGATTTGGCGAAGCATATTTTTTTATCCGTCGATTCCGACGGCGCCTAGCTTAGGCAAAGCCTGCCCCCGCGTCCAGAGGGATGCGGCGGCTGGCCACTACTGCGCACGCAGGGAGCCAGGTGCCAATCTGGAGGCCACCATGATTAGTGCAAGCGTCAGCATCATCAGCAGCGTGGAGATGGCATTGACCTCGGGCGTAACCGCGATCTTGACCATCGTATAGATCTGCAACGGCAGTGTGGTCGAACCGACGCCTGCGGTAAAGAAAGTGATCACGAAATCATCGATCGAAAGCGTGAACGCCATCAACGCGCCGGCCACGACGCCAGGCATGATCAAAGGCAATGTCACCAGCCGGAAGGCCTTCCAGGGTGTGGCCCCAAGATCGCGTGCGGCTTCCGTCAGGCTTTCGTCCATGCCGGCGAGCCGGGAGCGCACCACAATGGCGACAAAGCCAATGCAGAAAGCGATGTGCGCCAGGATGATGGAAATCATGCCCAGGGAGATATTCAAAAGGACGAAAAAAATCAGCAACGACACGCCCATGAGAATCTCCGGAACGGCTATGGGTGCCAGGACCAGCAACGGCAGAAGGCGCATCCTGAAGCGGTACATCGCATAACCGGCCATCGTGCCGAATACCGTCGACACGGCGCTTGCCGTGATCCCGATCAGCAGCGAGTTCCAGGCCGCCTGCAACATCTTGTCGTTATGGAAGAGTTTTTGGTACCACGAGAACGTGAACCCCACCCATTGGGCATTCAGCCGCGAGTCGTTGAAGGAATAAACAACGACGATGACCAGCGGGGCATACAGAAAGGCGTAAGCCAGGATGGCCGGAATCCACAGCCAGCGCAGTCGCCGGTTCATTCCCGTGATCTCCGCGCAACCCAGGCGGCCAGTCCTGCGAGCAAGACCGCCATGACCGTGAGCACCATCGACAGCACGCTGCCAAACGGCCAGTCGCGCGTGTCGAGGAACTGCTGCTTGATGACGTTGCCGATCATGATGCCCTCGGTGCCGCCGAGAATGTCGGGAATGGCAAATATGCCCAGCGCCGGAATGAATACCAGCGCAGCCCCTGCATAAATCCCGGGCAGGGACAAGGGGAAAGTAACCCGCCAGAAACGCCGCCACGCGTTGGCACCGAGATCCTGAGCTGCGTCCAGCAATGCCGGATCGTGCTTTTCGAGATTGGCGTAGAGGGGCAGCACCATGAAAGGCAGGTGCACATACACCAATCCGACGATCACGGCGAAGGGCGTGTAGAGCAACGTAAGCGGTTCCATCCCGAACCAGCCCACGACCTGGTTTAGCGCCGTGACAAATACCGATTGCGGACTGAGGATGATCATCCACGCGTACACCCGGATCAGAAAGTTAGACCAGAACGGCAGGATGACCAGCAGCACGAGCAAATCCCGATGCTTTTTCGGGCTGCGCGCGATCAGCATCGACAACGGATAGGCGATGACCAGGCAGGCGACGGTCGTGACGGCCGCATAGGCGAACGACTTGAAGAACAGTTCCGTGTAGAGGAAATCCGAGAAGAAGCGGCCGTAGCTTTCCCCGGTGAGGTCGAGTTGCCGGCGGCCGGATTCCTCGTTGATGAGCGGCGCAAGGCCGCCGAATTCGCCCGGACTCCGAAACGATGCGAGCACCATGATCATCACCGGAATGGCGAAGAACACGACCAGGTACGCGAGCGGCGGCCCGCCGATCAACCATTTGTGCAGGCGATTCTGTTTAACTCCCGAGCTCATATTTCGTCACGCAGCAACAAAATCCGATCAGGCGTCCAGAGAATTCCAAACGAAGCAACCAAAGGTATTACCACGAAGACGCAAAGACACGAAGAAAGCGAAATCGATATCAAAGAACAGGTATGGATTCCCGCCAATCGTTGAAATTGTCGGACGTTTCCCATTTGATCAACCCGTATTTGCCTTTCTTCGTGTCTTCGCGTCTTCGTGGTCACCCTATCCGTATCAATCATTCAGGAAATGGCCGGCGTCATGGCGCCATGCCACCTGGACTTCGTCGCCGGCTTCGAAAAATTTGGTGCGGCCCGCGGCGGAATTCGGCAGCAGCGCCTCGATGCGCATGCCATTGGCGAGTTCGACGACATAGATCGTGACATCCCCGAGATAAAGAAAATCATGCACCTTGCCGCTGAAGCGGTTGAGTTCGGCATCGAAGGGCAGATCGCGACCGATGGCAACCTTCTCGGGTCGCAAAGCGAGCGCGCCCTTCAACCCTGGCATGTCGCCTTCGAGGTTAAACGCCACCACCTCGCCTATGCCAGCCAACTCGATGACCATGCGCTCGCCGGCACAGCCCTTGATCTCACCGTCCAGCAGATTGCACTGGCCGATGAAGTCGGCCACGAAGCGGTTCTTCGGAAAGCCGTAGATTTTCGACGGTTCGTCCACCTGCTCGACCATGCCATGGTTCATGACCGCGATACGATGGGACAGCGCCAGCGCTTCGCTCTGGTCATGGGTGACATAGACGAACGTGACACCGACTTCCTTCTGCAGCCCGATCAACTCCAGCTGCACGCTTTCCTTGAGTTTGGCGTCGAGCGCGGCGAGCGGTTCGTCCAACAACAATATTTTCGGACGATTGATTAGCGCCCGGGCGACCGCAACGCGCTGCTTCTGCCCACCGGACAATTCGCCGGGATAGCGCTTGCCCATGCCGGTCATGCGCACGTCCTCGAGCGCCTCTTCCACGCGTCTGCCGATCTGCGCCGGGTCGACGTTCGCCATTTTCAGCGGGAATGCGATGTTCTGCTGCACGCTCATGTGCGGAAACAGCGCGTAGCTCTGAAATACCGTGTGAACGTTTCGGGCTTCCGGCGCAATGCCGGCCATGTCCTTGCCGTCCACGACGATGCTGCCGCCATCTGGTTCATCAAAACCGGCGATCATGCGCAGCAAGGTGGTCTTGCCGCAGCCTGAGGGACCCAGGAGCGTGAAGAATTCGCCAGCTTCAATGCTAAGGCTGACACCGTCGACCGCCGTGAAGTCGCCGAAGCGGCGGGTCACGTTGCGGATCTCGAGCAGTGCCATCAAAAAAGGACCGGGACGCGAATGATGCCGCGATTCTAACAAATGGCGCATTTGGATAAACTGCTGCGCCTGACACTTCCTGGCTATGCAGCGAGATCCAACGTATGAGCGAAGCACCGGTATCGGCATCCGCGCTGTGCAACTGGCCCACCCCCAAATCCGGCCGCTGGTGGCAACTGCTATTCGGCATCGTCTGCATGTCGATGATCGCCAACCTTCAATATGGCTGGACGCTGTTCGTCAACCCCATCAACGAACAATACCAATGGGGCAAGGCCTCGATCCAGATAGCATTTACCATTTTTGTGCTCACCGAAACCTGGCTCGTGCCGATCGAAGGTTACCTGGTGGACAAGTTCGGGCCGGGTCCGGTCACCGTGCTGGCGGGACTTCTGGTCGGCGTGTCCTGGGTATTGAATTCGGTTGCGGACTCCCTTGCTCTGCTCTACCTGGCTGCCGCCTTGGGAGGAATTGGCGCCGGCGCGGTGTATGGTACTTGCGTGGGCCAGGCGCTGAAGTGGTTTCCCGATCGACGCGGCCTCGCTGCCGGCCTTACCGCGATGGGTTTTGGCGCCGGCTCGGCACTGACCGTGATTCCGATCGCGTCGATGATCAAGTCCAGCGGCTATCAGGCGACATTTCTGTACTTCGGCATCGTCCAGGGACTGGTCGTGTTCGTGCTGGGTTGGTTCCTCAGGAAACCCGACTCGGGATTCGCCGTCTCACCGGCAGCCGGCACCATGCCGGCGCGGCGCGACTATACGCCGCTGCAGATGGTTGCCACGCCGGTGTTCTGGATCATGTACGCGATGTTCGTTCTGATGGCTGCAGGGGGTCTGATGGCAACGGCCCAATTGGCCCCGATCGCCACGGATTTCCAGGTCGCCGGCGTGCCGGTGAGCCTCCTCGGCCTGACGCTGCCCGCCTTGACCTTCGCCTTGTCCATCGACCGCGTGCTCAACGGGATCACCCGGCCTTTCTTTGGCTGGGTGTCGGATCGACTGGGCCGCGAGAATACGATGTTCATTGCGTTTTTTCTGGAGGGAGCAGGCATACTCATGCTGAGCCGCTTCGGACACGATCCGGTCGCATTTGTCTTGCTTACCGGCCTTGTGTTCTTTGCATGGGGCGAGATATACAGTCTGTTTCCTGCTACCTGCGGCGATACGTTCGGATCGAGATTTGCCACGACCAACGCCGGTCTGCTCTACACGGCCAAAGGCACCGCCGCGCTGCTGGTCCCGTTCACCAGTCTCGTAGCCGCGTCCAAGGGCGGATGGCATACGCTTTTCATTGGCGCGAGCGCGATGAATTTCGCCGCTGCTTTCAGCGCGCTGTTGCTGCTCAAGCCCCTGCGCGCCCGCATGAGAAACCCGTGATCGAAATGCCTGGGGTGAATTAGATCGAGGAACAAATGTGCACTGGATGAGATTTTCGCGGCAGGGCCGGATGGAATTCGGCATCATGGAAGCAGACCGGGTGCGCATATGCCGGGGCGACACTGGTCAACGGCAAGCAACGGCAGAACTATCCAGTCAGCGATATGATCTTTTCGCCCGACCAGCTCGTGAGCGCGTGGCGCAACCGTGGACGCGGGCATCGAGGGCATCGGAGCTCTTTCGAACCAATTCGCATGAATCGTCGCCCGGGGAACACTCCATGAGAATCGCAGTAGTCGGCGCAGGAGCCATTGGCGGATACTTGGGCACCAGGCTCGCCGCGGCCGGCGAGGAGGTCACTTTCATCGCCCGGGGAGCCAATCTCGAGGCAATCCGCAGCCAGGGCATGAAATTGATTCTTGAGGATGGGGCCGAGTTGCATGCAAGCGGAGCCAAGGCTTGCGGGAAAATGAGCGAGGCGGGGCCGCAGGACGTCGTGCTACTCACCGTGAAAGCACATCAGGTAGCAGCGCTCGCCCCGGAGCTGCGCGATCTTTTTTATGAGCAGACCACCATCGTGACGATGCAGAACGGCATTCCCTGGTGGTATTTCCAGAAACACGGCGGGGAGTACGAGGGCAAACCGGTCTTGTCTGCAGATCCCGACGGCGTCATCGCACGACATATCGAACCTGCGCGTATCGTCGGTTGCGTCGTCTATCCGGCGGCGAACCTCGTCGCGCCCGGCGTGGTGCAAGTGGTTGAAGGAAATCGGTTCACTCTCGGAGAGCTCGACGGCTCGACCACGCCGCGATTGCAAGCCATCGCGCAGTGCCTGATCAAAGCGGGTTTCAAGGCACCCATTACCAACGAGATCCGCAGCGAGATCTGGCTCAAGCTTTGGGGCAACCTGAGCTTTAACCCGATCAGCGCACTGACGCACGCTACGCTGGTGGATATCTGCCGGTTCGCGCTCACGCGCAACCTCGCCGCGCAGATGATGATCGAAGCCGAAGCGATCGCCAAAAAACTGGGAATCACGTTCAGGGTCAGTATCGAGAAGCGCATCGCCGGCGCGGAAAAAGTCGGCGCCCACAAGACCTCGATGCTGCAGGACATCGAACAGGCGCGGCCAATCGAGATCGAGGCGCTGGTCGGCTCGGTGGTCGAACTCGGTGCATTGACCCAGACACCGACGCCGCATATCAGCGCCGTGTTCGCGTGCGCCAGCCTGCTGGCGACGACCCTGAATTCGCGACGCGGCAGGTTGACCATCGCGAGCTAGGTTTCACCGGGATTATCCGGCACCCAAACTTGACACAAGGACCTTGAGCATGAGCACTGCAGTTTCGACCGTGATCGGATTGCTGGAACGCGGCGCACGGGATGCGGCCGCCCTGACCGCCCCGGGTGGCGTGCCGCTCACCTATCAATCCCTGCGCAAACTCGCATCCGGCACGCTCGCCGCACTCAATGACCGCGGAATCGGCAGGAACGATCGCATCGCTATCGTCCTCGACAATGGTCCGGAAATGGCCGCAGCTTTTCTGTGCGTCGCCGCCGGCGCCACGGCAGCGCCGTTGAATCCTGCCTACCGGGCCGACGAGTTCGAGTTCTATCTGTCCGACCTGAAAGCCAAACTTCTCGTCGTCGGGAGCGAGATGTCATCGCCCGCGATCGAGGTCGCGAACAGGCTGGGTATTGCGCTCGTCCGGCTTGTCCCAACGCCCTCTCAAGGAGCGGGCAGTTTCATCCTGGAGTTTCCGCAGGGATTTGCGACACGGCACACCGAAAAACCCGGTGCGGCTGCTCCGGAAGACACCGCATTGGTGTTGCACACATCCGGCACGACATCGCGGCCGAAGATAGTGCCGCTCTCCCAGCGCAACGTCTGCGCCTCGGCTTACAACGTGAGCCGCACGGTCGCCTTCACTGCGGCCGATCGGGGGCTCAACATCATGCCTTTATTCCACATTCACGGTTTGATCGCCGGTATCCTGGCGCCGCTTTCGGCCGGGGGCGAGATCTGCTGTACCCCAGGGTTCAACGCGTTGAAATTCTTCTCCTGGATGGCCGATGTTCGCCCGACGTGGTACACGGCCGTACCGACCATGCACCAGACAATTCTCTCCCGCGCAGCAAAGAATCTGGAGGTAATCAAAAACTGCTCGCTGCGCTTCATCCGCTCGTCATCGTCCTCGCTTCCCCCGCAGGTCATCAGGGAACTTGAAGAGACCTTCCGCGTGCCTTTGGTCGAAGCCTACGGGATGACTGAAGCGGCACATCAGATGACCAGCAACCCGCTGCCCCCCGCCGCGCGCAAACCAGGTACGGTCGGGCAGGCAGCGGGGCCCGAGGTGTGCGTGATTGACATTGATGGTAATCCGCTGCCAAACGGCTTCGTGGGAGAGATCGCGATTCAGGGCGACAACGTCATGCTGGGGTACGAGAACAATCCCAAGGCCAACGCCGAAGCCTTTGCCAAGTCCTGGTTCCGTACCGGCGACCAGGGCATCATGGATGCGGAAGGCTACGTTACGATCACCGGGCGCCTGAAGGAAATCATCAACCGCGGAGGCGAGAAGATATCTCCGCGCGAGGTGGATGAAGTGCTCATGGACCATCCCTCGGTGCAGCAATGCGTTACTTTCTCCGTGCCGCACGACAAGCTGGGCGAGGACGTTGCTGCAGCAGTGGTCCTGCGCGACGGTGCCGAGGCCAGCGAGAAAGAGTTGCGGGAATTCGCGGCAATTCGCCTGGCGGACTTCAAGGTGCCGCGCAAGATTCTCTTTCTCGCCGAGATTCCGAAAGGCGCGACCGGGAAGCTGCAACGAATCGGACTTGCCCAGAAGCTCGGGCTCGCATGACCCCAGGCGCTGCTTAGCGGTCTGATCCGACGATCAACGGCCGCGGGCGCTACGAATTCGGGCGGTGCATTCACCCTTCGGATTTGAGACCGTACTTGTTCACCCGATAGCGCAGTGTCTCTCGCGACGTTCCAAGCAGCCGCGCAGCCGCGGTGACATTGTGGTCCGAACGCTCCAGCGCCTCGCTGACGATCTTCCGTTCCATGTCGTCCAGGCTCAAGCTTCCGTCCAATGGAAATTGCAGGCTGCGCCTGCCGTTCGGCACGATCGGATCGGACATTACGTCTTCCCGCGACGCCCGCAGCTGCAGCCAATGAGCGGCGAGTGTCGGCGTATCGGAAAGCAAAACGCAACGCTCGATCACATTGCGCAGCTCGCGGACGTTTCCCGGCCAATCGTGCTCTCTTAGCGCGGTCCAAACCTCGGGCGGAACGATGTGTACACCTTTGCCCGCCTTCGCATTGAATTCAGCGACGAACGGCGGCACGAGCTCGTCCAGATCCTCCAGACGACTGCGCAAAGACGGAAGCTCAAGAGTGAACACCGTGATCCGATGATACAGATCGCTGCGAAACTCTCCGGTCCGGGCACGCTCCGAAAGATTGCGGTTGCTCGCCACAATCAACTGCACATCGATATCGATCGGGCCGGTGCCGCCGAGGCGGCGAAAACGCCGGTCCTCGATGACACTAAGCAGTTTCGCCTGCAAGTCCGGTCCGAGCTCTCCGATCTCGTCCAGAAAGATGGTGCCTCCCTGGGCCTGCTCCATCAGACCTCTGCGTTTTCCCTTGGCACCGGTGAAGGCTCCCGGCTCGTGACCGAATAATTCGGATTCCAACAGGTCATGCGGAATCGCGGCGCAGTTGATTTCGACAAGCGGGCCTTCGCGGCGACTTCCGCTGTAGTGCAGGACTCGCGCGGCCAGGCCCTTGCCGGTTCCGGTTTCGCCCGTCAGGAGCAACGTGCTCAGAGGAACTCGCGCGAGTCTGGCGAGCAACTCGCGAACGGTTCGCGCTGCCACGCTCCTGCCCACGAAAGCTTCCGGTGTATAGCGGCGGTTTTCCGCCGCCGCGCGCTCGCGCAGTTGTCTTTGCGCGCGGGCGCTGCGTGCAGCGCCCGCGATCACGAGGTCCAGCCGCTCAAGCTCGCAGGGTTTCTCCAGGAAATCGAACGCTCCAAGCCGAAGCGCCCGGACCGAATCGGCGATGCTTCCGTATCCGGTGAGAAAAAGCCATTCGCCACTCCGGGCGGCAGATCTTACAGCTTCGAGCAAATCGAGAGCGTTACCGTCAGGCAGGCTCATATCGGATACGACTACGAGCGGCTGTACGTCGTCATTCAGCAGCAGGCGTCTTGCTTCTGCGAGCGTGTACGCCGTCGTGACTTCGAAACCGGCGCGCGTCAAGTGGCGCACGAGTTCCGCGCTCAGCAGAGGTTCATCCTCAATCAGCAATAGCGTGTCGGACATCGTCTTGCGATACTGGCAGACTCAACGTCACATGGGCTCCGCGGGGTACGCGATTCCTGATGGCAAGTTCTCCGCCCAAATCGTGGGCAAATCGTTTGACGATGGCGAGGCCCAGCCCCGTCCCGGCATCACGCGATGTGACGAAGGCGCGCACGCCACCGGAAAGCAGGGTGTCCGAAAATCCCGGACCATCGTCCAGAACTTCGATGCAAAGGCGAGTCTGCAAGCTGTTGATGCGGATTGTCACCGCCCCCGCAGAATCGCCCATTGCCGCCACCGAGTTCAGCACCAGATTGAGCACCGCCTGTCTGACGGCGTCTTCAGGCAATCGACAACGCAAATTGTCCGGAACTTCCGTCACAAGCTGAATGTGCGGCGGCAGCTGGTAGCGGATCAGCGTCGCAAGATCCTGGACCAGCTTGTTGACGCTGACGAGCCTCAGCGCTTCCGGCACGTGCCTCGATTGCTGCAGCAAGGCGTTGAGCAGGCGCGTGATCCGGTGCAATTCGCCGACCACCAGATCCATGCGCTCGACCAGAGAAGGATCGCGCAGTTCGCGGCGCAGATTCGCGAGAGTGACCTGGATTCCGGCAATGGGATTGCGCAGCTCGTGGGCAAGCGTTGCGGACACTTCGCCTGCAGCGGCGAGACGCTCTGTACGGGCCAAGTTCTGCTGCTGCTGCAAGAGCACGTGCGTTGCGGAACGGACTTCCTGTTCGAGAGACACCGTACGTTGTCGATTGGCCTGTTCCAATTGTTCCAGGCGGTTGACCATTTGATTGTAGTTTTCGAAAAGCGGCAACAGTATCGGATCGATGTGGGTTAGTGAGACGGGGGCAAAATCGCCACCGGACAACCGCGACAGAAAATTTTTGAGGTCGCCGATGGGCCGCAATACCCGCTCCCGCAGCCCCCAGAATGCAAGCAAGGCCAGGCAGGGAAATCCCAGCAGGGCCGCGAGCGCCAGCTGCGACTCGAGCTTGGTATATCCGTACACGGTATCCAGCTGCTCCAATTGGATGCGGCTCTCGCGTTCCAACATCTCACTCAACAGCGTCAAAGCAGGGGGTAAGGCTGATTCGGGCTGCACGCGCGCCTGCGCGAGAAACCGGTTTAGCCGGTCGAGCCGCTCCCTCATATAGGGGCCGACTGGCCCGCCCTTCAGGGGAATCTGGTCGAGGTCGGCGCGCACCGCCTGAAGTTTCTCGTGATCGGGCGCACCCGCACCGGATGCGGACTGCAGTTGCAGATCTTTCAGAATGACAACGCTGTCTTCGAGCAACGAAGTGCGGTTTACATGCGCCCTGATCGACTCGATGCGCTTGAAGTCCAGCCACGTGAACAAACTGAGCGTTCCCAGCGCGAGCGTGAGCACCAGCGCCAGCCCCACCCCGATCAGCCGCGTCGGGCGAAGTAGTACGGATTTCATCGGAACCGGACCCGGGTCTTTGTTTCGCGGCATTTTATGCCTAGTTTCCACGGCTGATGGATTCATTGCTCAAGGCGAAATGGCCGTGTCTCAGCAGACTCTGTGCCAAGGCGATTTGGTTGGCCGACGCGCGTTTCGGCGGGGACGGTCTCCTGCAGCTATGTAGGGCGCCGTTTAGAGGGACGGGACACGGGCCAAGGTGCGCGCCCCAAACGACGGAAGGTATCTGCAAAGAATTGGTGCGATTCACCCGGATCGCCAACCACGACGGTTCAAAAGCACCAGCGCGGGAGTTCTTTGGGATTGACCTTTTGGTCCTTCTATTGCCGCTTCAGGCACTTGGGATGCAAGGCACGACTCCTGCAATCTAGTTCGCGGTTGTTACACGAGAGAGTGCAAGACGGTCGGAAGCCAAGGGAATGACTAAGTCGAGGAATATCGTGTTGCGCTGTCCATCGGAGTTTACGGCATCGGTTACATCGGACCGAGACGATGTCGGTCGTTGAATCCGTCCTCAGGCGGCCGTATACGGTCGTTTCAATCCTGATACTCATTTGTCTGCTGGGTGCGGGCGCAGCGTTGCGCATGCCGGTGGATATTTTTCCGGAAATCGACATTCCCGTGGTCAGCGTCGTGTGGACCTACAACGGAATGAGCGCGCAGGACATCCAGAACCGGATCCTGACCCTGCATCAGCGCCAACTCGCCTCCCTGGTGGACGATATCTCGCGCATCGAAGCGACCAGTTACACCGGTGTGGGCGTCGAGAAAATCTATCTGCACGAAGGCGCTGACGTGACGCGCGCCATTTCGCAACTGGCCAGCAGCGCCCTGGTGGTGCTGAAGTACATGCCTCGGAACATCACGCCGCCGCTTGTCTTGCGCTACAGCGCCACCGACGTTCCCATCATCCAGCTCAGCCTGTCCAGCAACACCCTTCCGGATACCAAGCTCAACGATCTGGGCCAGAACATCATCCGTCCCAGTCTTGCCGTCGTGCACGGGGCCGAGGTCCCCTATCCCTACGGCGGGAAACCCCGGGTCATCATGGCGGATCTCGATCAACGCGCGCTGCAGTCGCGCGGGCTCTCCTCTTCCGACGTGAGTCAGGCACTGGAGCGCCAGAACGTAATCCTGCCGTCGGGGGACGTGAAGATCGGCAACAAGGACTATGCGCTGTCGATGAACAACAGTCCCGATCTGCTCGATACGATCAACGGGTTTCCCATCAAGGTAGTCGACGGCAGGACGGTGTTCATGCGCGACGTAGCGAATGTGCATGACGGCTTTCAAGTTCAGACCAACTCCGTGGCAGTCGACGGTACGCCGGGCGCACTCATGTCCATCCGCAAGACTGGCGGCGTGTCGACTCTGGCGGTGATCGACGGCGTGCGCGCGGCGCTGCCGGACATCGAGCGCGTGCTGCCGGCCGGGGTGAATGTAAAGGCGATATTCGACCAGTCGATTTTCGTCAAGGCCGCCCTGAACAGCGTGCTGATGGGCGGCCTGATGGCGGCCGGCCTGACCGCGCTGATGATCCTTCTCTTTCTCGGCAACTGGCGGCTCACGCTCATTATCCTCGCAGCCATTCCGCTGTCGATCGTCACCGCCGTTCTGGTGATGTACGCAGGCGGACAAACGCTCAATACCATGACACTTGGCGGCTTCGCGCTGGCGGTGGGCATCCTGGTAGACAACGGCACGGTCGTAATCGAGAACATCGAACGGCACTTGCGCATGGACGAGCCGCTCGAGACGGCGATCATAAGCGGGGCGGGCGAGGTCGGCGTGCCCACTGTCCTGTCGACCCTGTGCATCTGCATCGTATTTGTCCCGGTCTTCCTGTTGCAGGGCACGGCGAAGTATCTTTTCTCGCCCCTTTCCATCTCGGTGTGTACGTCCCTCGTCGCCAGTCTGGCACTGTCCTTTACGCTGGTACCCGTCTTGTTCAAGTACCTGATGCGCCCATCGACTGCCCGTATCGTCGCCCGACACGGGATCGTGCCGGGCGGCAAGTGGAAGACTCCATTCACCGCGATCCACTTCGGTTTCGAGCGCGGCTTCAATGCATTTCGCGAGACCTACCGCAACGGCCTGGCGTGGGCCGTCTCCCAACCTGCGTTGACGTCAGCGTTCTTCGCGGTCCTGATGCTGTTGTCGCTGCTGCTATTCCCGCAACTGGGCCGGGACTTTTTTCCGCAGGTCGATGCCGGGGAGATGCGGCTTCATGTCCGGGCTCCGCCGGGGACCCGAATCGAACAGACGCAGGAATATTTTGCCCAGGTCGAAGCCGCGATCCGCGAAAGCGTCGGCATTCACCAGATGGACGTCGTACTGAACAACATCGGGATGCCCTACAGCGGGATCAACATCGCGCTCAGCGATTCCGCGACCGTCGGCCCGATGGACGGGGAAATTCTGATCTCCCTGAAGGAAAAGCATGCGCCGACTGCCGAACTCATCGCCAAACTGCGTCGTGAACTGCCGCGACGATTTGCAGACCTGCAGTTCTTCTTCCAACCCGCCGATATCGTCGATCAGGTGCTGAACTTTGGTCAACCCGCACCAATTGACATCCGCGTCTCGGGTCCGAACAACGAAGAGGCGTACGCCATCGCCGGAAAACTGGCGCGCGCTCTGCAGAACGTGCCGGGAATCGTGGATTCGCACGTATTCCAGGTTCCCGATGCGCCGGCGCTCACCGTCGACGTGGACCGCGTCCTCGCCACGGGTGTGGGCGCGACGCAGCAGGGCACTGCGAATAACGTGCTTGTGGCAACGAATTCCAGCGCGCAAACGGCGCCCAACTTCTGGGTCGATCCGCGCAATGGCGTCAGCTATCCGCTGGTAGTGCAACTGCCGACTTACCGGATCGAATCGGCCGAGGATTTGTGGACCATGCCGGTGACCATGGGAGCGGGGCGAGACCAGCGCCAGCTTCTGATGAACATCTCAACATTCGGTCGTACCAAGGTTCCGATGGTCACGTCGCAACTCAACATCAGGCCGGTATTCGACGTTCATGCCGATGTCCAGGGGCGCGACCTTTATTCCGCCGCCGCGGCCATCGACAAGGTGATCGAGGCGAACCGTCCCGATCCCGCCAAGGCGATCAAGATCACGTTGAGCGGCCAGGTCGAGACGATGCGCGAGAGCTACGCGGGCTTGTTCACGGGAATCGCGCTGGCGGTCGTGCTGGTCTATCTGTTCCTGGTGATCAATTTCCAGAGCTGGGTCGATCCGCTGATCGTCCTGATGGCGGTGCCGTTCGCGCTGGCTGGTGTCATGTGGATGCTGTTCCTGACCCAGACCCATCTGAGCGTGCCGGCGCTCATGGGAACGCTGATGTGCATCGGACTGACGACCGCGAACAGTATTCTCGTGGTGACTTTTGCGAACCAGCGCATGCAAGCCGGCGACGAACCCCTGGTCGCGGCGATGACAGCCGGATATACGCGCCTGCGACCGGTGCTGATGACGGCCGGCGCCATGATTCTCGGCATGATCCCGATGGCGCTCGGCGTCGGTGAGGGCGGCGAGCAGAACGCTCCCCTTGCACGCGCCGTGATCGGCGGCCTGCTGTTCGCTACCTTCGCCACACTGATCTTCGTGCCAATCATATATCGGCTCTTGCGCCGCAGCGCTCTGCCTGTTTCCTATTCGACGAGGGAATCCCGTGCGACCGGATGATTCGTATCAGCAAGGGCGCAGCCCACATCACGAAGTACCGGCTGCGCAACACGACACTGGCTCCGACACGTCCCGTGTGTCCACCGCCTTTGCGCCGAGAACCGGCCGCAGGATGAAGATTTCCGCGGCGGCGGTCGCGCTCATTCTGATTGCCGGCTTCTTGATGGTCCATTTCCTGAGAGCATCCGGCGAGAGCCGTCTACAGGAATCGTCGAAAGCCGCGTCTTCACTCCGACCGCTGGTTAACGTAATTACCGTCCGTGGTCCCGGCGCGGCGCGGCCTCTTACGTTGCCCGGAGAAACGGCCGCGTGGTACGAAAGCACGCTATACACGCGCGTGACCGGCTACGTCGCCAAGTGGTTCGTGGACATCGGAGATCACGTCAAGCAGGGTCAGGTTCTTGCGACCATCGAGACGCCCGAACTGGACGCCGATCTGATTGCCGCCCGCGCCGAGCTTACGGCGGCTCAAGCGCAGGTCAAGGTCCGGGCCGCAGAGGCGGAATTCGCAAAAAGCACCAATGAGCGCTGGCGCGATTCGCCCAAGGGCGTGGTTTCGGATCAGGAGCGCGAGGCCAAGCGCTCTGACTATGACAGCGCAAACGCCAGGTTGAACGCCGCCCATGCCCAAGTCTCACTCGATGAAGCGCGCGTCGAACGCTTTACCGCCTTGCAGAAGTTCAAACAGGTTACCGCGCCGTTCGACGGGACCGTCACGGAACGCCGGGTCGATATCGGCAATCTGGTCACCGCGGGCAGCACCAGCGGCAATACGCTTCTTTACCGGTTGAGCCAGGAATCGCCTATGCGCATTTTCGTCGATGCGCCGCAAAGCGTGTCGGGCGAACTGCTGAAACCCGGTGTCGCAGTGCAGATCAGGGCGAGCAGCCTTCCCGGCATCACAATCAGCGGCGTGGTTTCGCGCACGGCCAATGCGATCAATCCACAGGCGCGCACTCTGCGGGTCGAGGTCGACGTTCCGAATGACGACCACGCCCTCGTGCCGGGCATGTACGTCGACGTGAACTTTGCGCTCCAGAGCACCAACCTGGTTCAGGTCCCAGCAGCCGCGATGATTTTCCGTTCAAGCGGGCCGCAGGTCGCCGTAGTCGATGGCGCCGGCCGGGTCAATTTTCGCCGGGTCACCATTGCGCGGGATGATGGCAACATGATTGAACTCGGATCCGGCGTGTCGCAAGGCGACAAAGTTGTGCTGAACATCAGCAGCCGGATTGCCGATGGAGAACTCGTCGCCATGAGCGAGTCTGCGGACGGCGCGGCCCCGGCTGCTGCTCAGAAAGTGCGCTGAGGCGACGGCGGCAATGCGCACGTCAAATGTTGTTTTCGTTGGGGTGGTCGTGGCGGGCTTGACGGGATGCGTCGTCGGGCCCGACTACCACACCCCGCAAACGAAGTTGCCGGAGAAATTCGCCGCTGCGGCCGCCGTGGGCAGTCCAACGGGTGCCGGCAATGCCGCCGCCGATCAGGCAAAGTGGTGGCGCGCATTGAATGACGCCGAACTCGAATCGCTGATCGATCGCGCAATCAAAAACAATCTCAGTCTCGAGATTGCCCTGACGCGCCTGCAGGAAGCGAGGACCGTCGAGACAGCGGTCTTTGGCCGGGCGCTGCCCGACCTGGAAGCGAGCGCAGGTGTGGGACGCGGAACCGGCAGCAACCTTGCACGCGGGCGCATTGCCCCGCCGCTTAACGCCGCGTCGAATACCGCCGGCCTGCAGCACGTGACGTCCATCGTCGGTTTCGATGCCACATGGGAAATCGACCTGTTCGGCAAATTCCGGCGCGAGTTCGAGGCGGCCCGCTACGATACGCAGGCGATCGCGGCGGCGCGCAACGCAGTGCTCATTACCGTCGTGGCGGACGTCGTGCGCACCTATCTGAACATGCGCGGGTTGCAGACACAGCAGGCTGTACTGCGGCAAAACACGCGCAGCGCGCAGAAATCGCTCGATCTCGTGCAAGCCCGCTTCGATCGCGGCATCACCAACGAACTGGACGTAACGCTGGCGCGCCGGCAACTGGCGACCTTGCAGGCCCAGTCCTCGCCGCTAGCCTCGCAGATCAGCGCAACCCAATATGCCATCGCTGTCTTGCTAGGTCAGTTTCCGGAGGAAATAGTAAAGGAGTTGGAGAAACCGGAACTGATTCCGCAGATACCCGACCAGATCGATGCGGGATTGCCTCTGGATGTCATTCGACGCCGTCCCGACGTCGTCGAGGCCGAACGCGTGCTGGCCGGAGCGACAGCGCGAATCGGGGTGGCTACGGCAAACCTGTTTCCCCGGTTGTCTCTTTCCGCAGGCGCGGGCAATCAAGCCCAGGGGCTCGGCGTCACGCCACCGGCGAACCAGTTCATTTGGTCGGCGGGAGCCGGGGCAATTTGGCCACTGCTGGATTTCGGGACCCTGGATGCCTTGGTCAATATCGCTGATCTGCGTACGCACGAGATGCTGGTCAGTTACAAGCAAACGGTGCTCAGGGCCGTGCAGGAAGTCGACAACGCGCTCAGCGGCTACACGGCGCAACAGGATCGCCTGCGCAATCTTGGCGAAGCGTTGGCGGCCAGCCAGCGGGCGGTGAGTCTCGCCTCACAACGCTACGACCGCGGGTTGACGGATTTCCTCAATGTCGTCGACGCCGAGCGGCAGCAATACGAGCTGGAGCAACAATATGCCGTCGCGCAGGTGACGGTCGGAGAACAGTTTGTCGCGCTCTACAAGGGGCTGGGCGGTGGGTGGGAACAATATCAGTCCATCCCGCCCATACGTCAGCCGCAACCCGCGATCGTCGCGGCATTCCGCCGATTGCTAAAACCTGATGATCCGCCGAAGTAGGCGGGTGAAATTGACAATCATGGCTACGCCAAAGAAAAACGGGCACCTGACAGTGCCCGCCATCCTTCCCGGAAAAGCTTAAATCGCTTGCAAAAACCAGTTCAGAATCGCAGCGTCAAATCGGCCTGAATGATGCTGTACTTATCAATGGTGGCCACGTTCGAAGAGTCGTCGTTGAAGCCGCCAGTGCTCATGCTGTCATTGAGCCGCTTCGCCTTGCCGTAGCGCAGCGTCGTGATGATGCCATTGACGGGACTGTACGCGCCGGCGAGGTAATAGCCCACCGTATTGGTGCGCTCGAAAAAGTCAGAGTCCAGCATGTTCGGGTCCAATGCGAACTGCTGGGTGCGCTGATAATATGTACGGACTTCCCAGGTCCCTTTCTTCGCAGAGTTGCCCAATGCGGGCCCTTGATTCGCGGCTTGCGGCACGCCAAAACTGGCGAGCGACAGGCCAATCAGGTAAGCCTTATTCTCCCCCTTGACTTGCGGTGTCGCGCTGGCATCGGCGCGAGCGTCGCCCTGGGTGTTCCAGGCGTAGTCGGCGAAAACCATGCCGGACAGGCCTGCTACGGGGAAGCGGACATCGATCGGAATCTCGACGACCTGCAGGTGCCGGATCCCGAGATCAGCCACGCTTCCGCCCACGCCCCGGAAATCGCTGTTGAACACCGTCTCGTCGTCGGTGAGGCGGTACTTGTAGAAGTTCACTGCTGCCTTCGTCGACGCGTTTTCGGAGATTTGGTAGGCGCCGCCTAGTTCATACGCAAACAGGATCGCCGACTGGCTTGAGCCAAGACCGAGGTTAGGGGCATCGAGCGTCACGCTGTTCCAGGCTCCGGTGCGCTTGCCAACCTGCGAATACAGATACTGACCGGCAACTGCGAACAAGGTCGCGTTGTCGCCGAGCTTGTAGCTGAACTTTTCCGATAGACCCTCGGGATTGATATCGGGGTCCCAGACCATCGAGGTAGTATAAAGAGGATTAACCTGACGACCTGCTATCACCTGCGCCCAATCGGTGGGTTTCCAGCCGACAAACGCCAGGCCAACCGCGATTGCATCGTTCGTTTTATTTGACTGCGATGCCTTTGAAGTAGCCGGGGTGCCAGCGGCATTGTCGTCGCCCATCGTCACCCACGCGGAGCGACCATAAGTGCCGGTATCGAGGCGGACACCGTAGAAGAAGTCCTCGCTGACGTCGCCGCGCAGGCCTACGCGCAGAGCATAACGCCAGCGTTGCCGCTCCTCCGAGGTGGCGGTGTCGGAAGCCGCCCGGGCGATGCGGTTCTCGTAGCGCAAGCGCAGGTCCCCGTAGAGTTCCATGCTCTTGAGCGCCTCGGGGACCTTGAGCGCAGCCGGTGCGCTCTTGGCCCTCTGGTCCTTTTCCACCTGCTGAGCATCCTTCAGTGCCTGTGAACGTCTGTCGGCCCGTTCTTCCGTGCGCATCTGCTGATAGTCTTCATCGCTCAACAACCCTTTTTCATGGAGTTTGTCGAGGAGTGTCTCCATATCCGCGGATGCGGGGGTGCTCGCTACTCCCACAGCAGCCATCACAGCCGCGAGAAGCAGGCGCCTGGACATCTTCGCCATTCTTTCCATTCGTGTTTCTCCCAGTTGACAACTCGCGCACCGGCCAGTCGGCGGTGTTCAATGGGAGCGGAGTGTGGCGGTCCAACGTGACAGCGAGATTAAAGCAAGATGTCTCCCGCGTTACAGAGCCATTGCAATGGCCTGGTTCAAAGGAGCCAGCGGACTATCGTAAACACCAGGAAAGACAGGCACGTAGCCAATATCCAGGCGAGCAACCGGTTACGGCGCTGCTGGCTCGCCACGAGTGCGATGGCCAACTCCTGCAAATCGGCCGTGGAACGGTCCGACAGGGTTCGGTGCAACAGCCGCGGCAATTGCGGCAGCAACGTGCTCCATTGCGGCGCCTCCTTGCCTATGCTGCGCAGCAATCCGCGCCAGCCGACCTGCTCCGACATCCATCGTTCGAGATAGGGTTTGGCCGTCGCCCACAGATCGAGATCCGGATCCAGGTCACGGCCCAGGCCTTCAATGTTCAGCAGCGTTTTTTGCAGCAGCACCAACTGTGGCTGGATCTCGATGTTGAATCGCCGCGAAGTCTGGAACAGGCGCAACAATACCTTGCCGAACGAGATTTCCTTGAGCGGTTTGTCGAATACGGGCTCGCACACCGCGCGGATCGCCGTCTCGAACTCCTCGATGCGCGTATCGGCCGGAATCCAGCCGGATTCCAGATGAATTTGGGCGACGCGGCGATAATCGCGGCGAAAAAAAGCGAGAAAATTCTGTGCAAGGTAATTCTTGTCGATCTCGTTGAGCGTGCCCATGATGCCGAAATCGAGTGCGATGTAGCGGCCGTCCGCTGCGACGAGGATGTTGCCGGGATGCATGTCGGCGTGAAAAAAGCCGTCACGAAATACTTGTGTAAAGAAGATATCCACGCCGGCGCGCGCGAGCTTGGGGACATCGATACCCTGAGCGCGCAACCGCTCCATCTGGCTGACGGGCGTGCCGGTCATGCGCTCCATCACCATGACCTCTGTGCCGCAGAAGTCCCAGAATATTTCCGGGACCAGCAGCAGAGGCGAATTGTCGAAGTTGCGGCGCAGCTGGCTGGCGTTGGCGGCCTCGCGCAACAAATCCAGTTCGTCGTTCAGGTGCCTTTCGAACTCCGCCACCACTTCACGGGGTTTGAGCCGGCGCCCGTCCGCCCATAGTTTTTCCATCAGTCCCGCCGCGACATTCAGCAGTGCGACGTCCTCGGCGATCACCGGCGCAATATTCGGGCGCAACACCTTGACGGCGACTTCGCGTCCGCCGGGCAATACTGCGAAATGCACCTGGGCCACCGAGGCACTGGCGACCGCCACCGGGTCGAAACGCTCGAAGACCTGTTCCACCGGCCGGCGATAGGTGCGTTCGAGCGTGCGGTAAACCTGTTCGACCGCAAACGGCGCAACCCTGTCCTGCAGTTTGGCAAGTTCATCGGCGATATCGAGCGGAATCAGGTCGCGCCGCGTGGACAGCAGTTGGCCGAACTTCACGAATATCGGTCCCAGCTCTTCCAGAGCAAGGCGCAGGCGTTCGCCGCGCGGACGTTCGAGGCGGCGCCAGAAAAGCGCCGCCGACAGAATTGGCCGCAACACACGCACGCGCTCATGGCCGAGGAAATATTCATCCAGGCCATAGCGCAGGGATACCCGCAGGATTTTCAGCAGCCGCAACAAGTGCATCGAGATAACCCGGAATTCAGGCGCCGCGAATTTGCTGCCGCAGGCGTTCGATTCGCTTGTCCAGGCGCTCCACCGCGTCGCGCACTTCGTCGACGTCGCGCACAAACTCGGCGGCAAGCAGGGGAGTGACCAACAGGTGTTTCTCCTCGGTCAGAAATTCGGCGATGGTCTCGGCCAAATTGGCCGCGGCCTGCCTGGGCCACGCGGCAGCAGCTCGGCCGCCTTCGGCCAGGCGATGCGCCGCGATGTCGCCAAATACCCGGCTCAAGTCTTCTTCGAAATCCCATCGCAGATTCGCCGCGAGCTTGGAGATTGCCGAAGCAAAGTCGGTGTCCCCCTCCACATTCGCCTTGCGCCACGCCTGTTCGCCCTCGGCCAGGATTTGCAGCACAATTGCATGGCTTAACCGGATAACGACGTCTGGCGATTCAGTTGCCGGTGCCGCGCGCACCATTCCGTTGGTTTCCACCGCGACCGCAATGCGCAGGGGAAACAAATCGAACACCGCGACCTTGCCTGCGTGTTCGGCCAGAATTGCGCACGCCCATGCTGCCGGAGCCAGCACGTGATTGACGCATTTGCTGAATGCGGCGGACAGCATCAGGTCAGGGTTTGTGGCCTACGTGCAATGCCACCACGCCTGCCGTGAGGTTGTAATACTCGACGCGGGTGCAACCGGCCTGCTCCATCAATTTCCTGAGTTGTTCCTGGTCGGGATGCTTGCGAATGGATTCCACCAGGTAACGATAGCTGTCTGCATCGCCCGTAACGAGCTTGCCCAGCAGCGGCAGCAGCTTGAACGAATACGCATCGTAGGCTGGCCGCAGTGGTCGCCAGATTTGCGAGAACTCCAGCACGAGCACACGGCCTCCGGAGCGCACGACGCGCAACATTTCCGCCAGGGCTTCGTCCTTGTGCGTCATGTTGCGCAGGCCGAAGCCGACGATCGCGCAGTCGAAGTAGCCGGTCGGCAGCGGCATGCGTTCGGCATCGCACTGGAGCAAAGGCATCATGCGGCCGGCATCGAGCAGGCGATCGCGCCCGCGTTCGAGCATTTCGCGGTTGATATCGGTCAACCAGACTTCGCCGGCTTCTCCGACCCGGGAGGCGAACAGCGCCGACAGATCGCCGGTTCCTCCGGCAACATCGAGCACGCGGCCGCCGGCGCGCACGCCGCTCAACTCGACAGCAAAGCGTTTCCATAACCGGTGCATTCCCGCCGACATCAGATCATTCATGATGTCGTAGCGATTCGCCACCGAACTAAACACGCCCGCGACTTTGCTCGCTTTTTCGCCTTCAGGAACTTTCTGGAAACCGAAATCGGTAGTCTTGTCAGGATTCATCGCACTTGCCGCCTGCTTTCAGATTTTCTTCCACGCGGATTTCGGGCCCGAGACGGGTGCCGGCTTGTCCGCTGGCTCGCGGTTCGCCCCAGCCAGGGCAAGTTTCTCCAGATATTTCTGCCAAAGGGCGGTTTGATTTTCGCCGAGGTTATACAGGTAGTCCCAGGAATAGAGTCCCGTGTCGTGGCCGTCGCTGAAAACCAGCTTGATCGCATAGTTGCCGACCGGTTCGATCGCAGCTATTTCCACGTCCTTCTTGCCCTCCTGCAACACGCCCTCGCCAGGGCCGTGTCCGCGCACTTCGGCCGATGGGGAATAGACCCGCAGATATTCGCAGGACAAGCGGTAGTTCTTGCCATCGTCGAAGCCAATCTCCAGCACGCGTGACTTCTGATGCAATTTGATTTCGAGGGGACGGGGAGCGCCCGGTTGAAGTCCTGCCACGATTTGCTCTCGAATGGATTTTGGGCGAAAAGCGTCAGACGCCATCATAGCCCCCAATCAGGAACCAGTGTCCTGATCGTCACGTCGTTGTAACATTTGGTTCATAGTATTGCAAACGTAGAAATCAAGCGGGAAATGTCATATGGCGGCAACCATCCTCGTCGTCGAAGACGAACCGGCAATTCAGGAACTGATCGCCTACAACCTGAAGCAAGCGGGTCACCAGCCGTTGCGTGCCGACAACGCGGAGCAGGCGCTTCATCTCGTCGCCAACGCGCTCCCCGATCTGGTGTTGCTTGACTGGATGTTGCCCGGTCTTTCCGGCATCGAGTTCGCGAGACGCCTGCGCGCCGACAAGCGCACCCGCGCTATTCCGATCATCATGTTGACTGCCCGCACCGACGAGCAGGACAAGCTGCAGGGATTGGAGACCGGCGCGGACGACTACATAACGAAGCCGTTTTCCCCGCGCGAACTGAACGCCCGCATCAAGGCCGTGTTGCGCCGGCGCGCACCGGAGATGACGGATGACATGGTGCAACTCGGCGGGCTCAAGCTCGACCCGGCAAGCCATCGCGTTACCGGCAACGGCGAGCCGGTGGACCTCGGACCGACCGAATTCAGGCTGCTGCACTTTCTGATGACCCATGCCGAACGCGTGCATTCACGCACCCAGTTGCTCGACCAGGTGTGGGGCGACCATGTGTTCGTAGAGGAGCGTACCGTGGACGTGCACATTCGGCGGCTGCGCAAGGCCCTTGAACCTACTCAGCTGGATGTTCTGGTGCAGACCGTGCGCGGCACCGGATACCGCTTTTCTGCGAGTTGATCCGCCTTTTCGAAGAATTCGGCCTCGCAGGATTCTGCGATAATCTCCGACCGTCTTTTCGAGGGACGAAGAAATTGAAGGCCTTGGGCGAGGGACGAAGAAATTGAAGGTCTTTTGGGGCAGGCCCCTCTCGACCGTCCTCCTGATCGGCGTATTTGCGCTGCTTGCCTGGCCATTCCTTGGCTCCCGCAATGCGCTGCTTTTGCTCTGCGTGATGCTGCTGGCGCTGTTGCTTCATCATCTGCGCAATCTGTCGATGCTCTATCGCTGGCTGCAACATCCGCAGCGCGAGGACATGCCCATGGGTTCCGGCGCGTGGGAGTACTTGTCATCCCAGTTGCTGCGGATGCTCAAGCGCCAGCACGAGATCGAAGCAATGCTCAACGAGGCATTGTCGCGATTCCAGCTTGCCGGCGCGGCGCTCCCGGACGCCGTGGTCATTCTGGACAGCACCGATCGCATCGAATGGTGCAATCCCAAAGCGGAGGAATATTTCGGTCTCGATAACCGGCGCGATCATGGCCAACAGATTACTTACATCCTGCGCCAGCCGCAGTTCGTCGAACACCTTGCTTCGAATCATGCCGGCGAGGCATTGACGCTGCGGGTGACCGGCCCGGCCGGGGAGATGGTGTTGTCCGTTCAACAGGTTCCCTACGGCGACAGCCGCAAGCTGATTCTCGGTCGCGATATCACGCGCTGGGAACGGCTCGAAACGACGCGCCGCGATTTCGTCGCCAACGTTTCCCACGAATTGCGCACGCCGCTCACAGTGGTCGGCGGCTTTCTGGAAACTCTGGAGGACATGGCTCCGGCTGATCCGCTGATGTCTAAACGCGCAATCGAACTGATGAGACAGCAGACCGGCCGCATGACGAGGCTGGTGGAGGACCTGCTGACGCTATCCCGTCTCGAGAGCACGCACAACCCTCTGCGCGAGGAAGACGTCAACGTGCCGGAAATGTTGCGCGCGCTGCAGCAGGATGCCCTGGTACTTTCCGCCGGGCGTCATCAAATCCGCCTGAAGCTCGACAGCACCGAGTGGCTGAAAGGTAACAGCGAAGAATTGCGCAGCGCGTTCGGCAATCTGGTCAGCAACGCTGTGCGCTATACACCGGAAAACGGCGAAATCGAAATGCGATGGGGACTGCGCGACGGACATTTCACCTTCGCCGTGCACGACACCGGCATCGGCATCGAGCCGCAGCATATCGATCGCCTGACCGAGCGCTTCTACCGCGTGGATCGCAGCCGATCGCGCGAAACCGGTGGCACGGGCCTTGGTCTGGCGATCGTAAAGCATGTGCTGAACCGCCATCAGGCGCGACTCGACATCCAGAGCACGCCGGGCAGTGGCAGCACTTTTTCGGTCTCATTTCCCGATACGCGTCGTCTGGGAGCGGGCCAGGCACCCTTGCCGGCCAGGGTGCCGGCCTAAGTATTCGCACTAGGATTTCAGGCCGAGCCGCTCTTCCAGGCGCAGACGCAACGATCGCGCGAATTCAGCCGGCAGCGGACGCGCGCGCTCGCGCACACTGGCCGACCAGATGGAATGCGGAAAGTGCGGATCGTCCGTGAATCTCGGTATGACATGCCAATGCAAATGCGGCACGACGTTGCCCAGACTGGCGAGGTTGATTTTCTCCGGAGCGAGCAATTCGCGCAGTAAATGCTCGACGACGAACACCAATTCCATCAGACGTACTCGCGCTTCACTGGATAACCCGGTCATTTCCTTCTCATGCGCGTTCAGAATGACCCGGCACAAACCGGGGTGATCCACATCGCCGACCAGCACGACTCTGGCGAAACCGTCGTCCCAGAGCACTTCGCCGCCGGCTTGCGCACAGAGAGCACAGGCGGTGGCGGGTGGCGAGTGGGTGGGGGCTGGGGACATAGTGGCTAGTGACTAGTAAAACATAGTCTAGTGTCAGGAAAAAACAAGCCGCGATCGATGAGTTCAGACTAGCCACGAGACACTAACCACTAGCCACTCTATGCGTTCTTCACAGAAGAACGCGCTCGATGCCGCCGCTGTTCGCCTTCGCAACATATTCTGCCATCCAGTTCTCTCCGAGGACGTGTCTGGCGATCTCGACAACGATATAGTCGGCCTGCGCGCCGCTATCGTCGCGGTAGCGCGACAGGCCCTGCAGGCAGGAAGGGCATGACGTCAGGATCTTGACCGGGCCCGCTTCGCCCTGCGCGCGAATGGCGGCTACCCCTTTCTGCATTTCTTCCTGCTTGCGAAAGCGCACCTGCGTGGATATGTCGGGACGCGTCACCGCCAGTGTGCCTGATTCGCCGCAGCAACGATCGTTTAGCGGCACCTCGGAGCCCATCAGCTTGCTGACCACCATTTGCGGCTGGTAGGTTTTCATCGGCGTGTGGCAGGGATCGTGGTACATGTAGCGCACACCGGTGACCCCGTCGAGGCGGACGTTTTTCTCAAGAAGGTATTCGTGGATGTCGAGCAGCCTGCATCCCGGGAAGATCTTGTCGAATTCGTATTTCTGCAATTGATCCATGCAGGTCCCGCAGGACACCACGACGGTCTTGATGTCCAGATAATTCAGCGTATTCGCCACGCGGTGGAAGAGCACGCGGTTATCGGTGCTTATTTTCTGGCCTTTCTCCGCCTCTCCGGCAGACGTCTGCGGATAACCGCAACACAGATAGCCAGGCGGCAACACCGTGATCGCGCCAACTTCATACAGCATTGCCTGCGTGGCGAGGCCGACCTGGCCGAACAGGCGTTCGCTTCCGCATCCAGGGAAATAGAACACGGCATCGGACTCTTCGTCCACCTTCTTCGGGTCGCGGATGACCGGCACCATGCGGTTGTCTTCGATATCCAGCAATGCGCGCGACGTCTTCTTCGGCAGTCCGCCGGGCATCGGCTTGTTGATGATATGGATTACCTGAGCCTTGATGGACGGCTTGCCAAGCGTCGCGGGAGGATGGTTCACCTGGTTCTGGATCAGGCCCAGCGCCTTGCCGGCGCGATAGGCCAGGCGTTGCGCGCGGAAACCCCACTCGATCATGATTTTGCGCGTGACCTTGATGGTATTGGGATCGGTCGCATTCAGGAACAGCATCGAGGCGGCAGTGCCGGGATTGAATTTCTTCTTGCCCTGACGGCGCAGGAAATTGCGCATGGCGATGGAGACGTCGCCGAAGTCGATGTCCACCGGACAGGGACTCAGGCATTTGTGGCAGACCGTACAATGGTCCGCAACGTCAGAAAATTCATCGAAGTGTTTGAGCGAGACACCGCGGCGGGTCTGTTCTTCGTAGAGAAATGCCTCGATGAGCAATGAGGTGGCGAGGATCTTGTTGCGCGGCGAGTACAGCAGATTCGCGCGCGGCACATGGGTCGAGCATACCGGCTTGCATTTTCCACAACGCAGGCAGTCCTTGATCGAGTCGGATATCTCGCCGATCGCGCTCTGCTCCAGGATCAGGCTTTCCAGTTCAAGCAGGTTGAAGCTCGGCGTATAGGCGTTGTCGAGATTGGCGCCGGCGAGCAGCTTGCCCCGGTTGAATCGACCTTCCGGATCCACGCGTTTCTTGTATCCGGCAAAACCCTCCATTTCCTGCGGTTCGAGGTAATCGATCTTGGTGATGCCGATGCCGTGTTCGCCGGAGATCACGCCATTCAGGTTCCGGGCCAGCTTCATGATGCGCGCGACCGCAACATTGGCCTCATGCAGCATCGCATAGTCGTCGGAGTTGACGGGAATGTTGGTGTGCACGTTGCCATCGCCGGCATGCATGTGCAGGGCTACGAACAGCCTGCTTTTCAGCACGCGCTTGTGGATGGCATTGATCTCTGCGCGGATCGGATCGAACGCACGGCCGTCAAAAATCTGCATGAGCAATTCGCAGACCTCTGTCTTCCAGGACACGCGCAGGCTGTAACTCTGAAGAGCCTGAAATACGGTGAGGGGTGAGGCGAGAGGCGTGAGGGGTGGCGGTTCTTCCCGCCTCTCGCCTCTCGCCTTATGGCCAAAGGCCGGTATCCCCTGGGCACGCCTCTCGAACTCCGCGACCGCGGAGTCGAGATTTTCCAGCAGCCACTGCCAGCGCCCGCGCGTTGTGCGCAAGAGTTCGACTGCATTTGCCGGGCGGCTATCGAGCAATTCGTCGACCGGCAGCTTTTCGGCTTCCTGATGCACCGGAAGTTCTCCCTGGAAATATTCCTCCACCGCATCCAGCAGGCGAATCTTGTTCTTCAGGGAAAGTTCGATGTTGATGCGCTCGATGCCATCGGAGTAGTCGCCGAGTCGCTCGAGCGGAATCACCACGTCTTCATTGATCTTGAACGCATTGGTGTGTTTCGCAATCGCCGCCGTGCGCGAGCGATCCAGCCAGAACTGTTTGCGTGCCTCCTTGGACACCGCGATGAAACCTTCGCCGCCGCGAGCGTTGGCGATCCTGACCACGGTGGAAGCCGCCTCGCCGACGGCCTTGTCCTCTTCGCCGACGATGTCCGCCAGCAACACCATTTTGGGCCGCCCTGCGCGCTTGGCCTTGGTGGCGTAGCCGACGGCTTTTACGTAGCGTTCGTCCAGGTGTTCGAGCCCGGCAAGCGTTGCGCCGCCCGGCCGTTTGTCCAGGTATGCCTTGATCTCCACGATCGACGGCACCGACTGGGAGACTTGACCGTAAAACTCCAGGCAGACGGTGCGCGTGTGCGCCGGCATTTTGTGCAGGATGAAGCGCGCCGACGTGATGATGCCATCGCAGCCTTCCTTCTGTACGCCTGGCAGTCCCGCAAGAAATTTATCGGTTACATCCTTGCCAAGCCCCTCTTTACGAAAACGCCGTCCAGGTACTTCCAGAATCTCGGGTTCGCCACGTGGCAACCTGCCATCGCGCCCGAAGCGGGTGATGCGAAAGCGCACCGATTCGGCATCGTGAATCTTTCCCAGATTGTGGCCGACGCGTTCGACCAGCATCCACTCTGCATCGGGCGTCACCATTCGCCATGATGCGAGATTGTCGATGGCCGTCCCCCACAGCACCGCTTTCTTGCCTCCTGCATTCATGGCGATGTTGCCCCCGATGCAGGATGCATCCGCAGAAGTCGGGTCCACCGCAAATACCCGGCCCGCGGTTTCGGCCGCTTCCATGACCCGGCGGGTCACCACACCGGCCGCGCAATGGATGGTCGCCACCGGTTCCGGCAGACCGGGCAATGAAATCATTTCCACCGCGCCGAGCGCTTCGAGCTTCTCGGTATTGATTACCGCCGACAGTTTGTCGAGTGGTATGGCTCCGCCGGTATAGCCTGTCCCGCCGCCGCGCGGAATGATGGTGAGCCCGAGCTCGATGCACGCCTGCACGATCGGTTGCACTTCCTCTTCCGTATCCGGATAAAGCACCACGAATGGATACTCGACCCGCCAGTCGGTCGCATCCGTCACATGGGACACCCGCGCCAACCCATCGAAAGCGATATTGTCGCGGCGGGTTACCGCGGCGAGCCGGCGCAGAACTTTGCGCCGCAACCTGGCAGTCTCCTCGAAATCGAGCTCGAAATCGTTTACCGCCTGGTGTGCGGACGCAAGCAGTTGCTCGACCTTGTCGGCCACGGCCGGGGCTTCTTCGCCCTCGCCTGCTCCGCGTTCGGTCTTGCGCAACTCAATCTGGCGCAGGCGGTGGCGCAGCGCCTCGACCAACGCTTCGCGGCGCCGGCGATTGTCGAGCATGTCGTCCTGCAAATAGGGATTGCGGTTGACAACCCAGATATCGCCCAGCACTTCATAGAGCATGCGCGCTGAACGGCCGGTACGGCGCTGGGTGCGCAGTTCGTCGAGCATTTGCCACATGCGTGCACCGAGCAACCGAATGACGATTTCGCGATCGGAAAACGACGTGTAGTTGTAGGGAATTTCTCGAAGGCGGATGCCGGTGGAGGCAAATGGAGGAATCGGATGCATGTGACTAGGACTGCGTCATCGGAGAAGAATTCTACCGCGACGCATCACAATTGCTACATCGGTCGTCAGCCGATGATGCGTGCGATAACGTAGTAGCGCGCGAACTTGCCAAGCGCCATGAAAAATACCGACCACCCGACACTGAGTCTCAACCAGCCGGCCGCGACGCATAACGCATCGCCAATGACCGGCACCCAGGACAGCAGCAACGCTGGCGTGCCCCAGCGGCGCACCCAGTCCAGTGCCCGGCCGCGCATTTCCCGCTGCGGGATGAGACGGCCGAGCAGATAGGAAGTCGTGCCGCCCGCCGTGTTTCCGGCGGTCGCAACGGCAAGCGCAGGCCACAAGCCGGCCGCGCCGGTCGCGAGCACACCGGCGAAAACAATTTCGGAACCGCCGGGAAGCAGGGTGGCCGCGAGAAAGCTGCTTAGGAACAGCGCGCCAAGTCCAACGGATTCACTCAAGGGGAAGGGCGGAAAGCGAAGGAAAACACGGAAAGGATGGCGCGCCCGAGACGATTCGAACGTCCGACCCCTGCCTTCGGAGGGCAGTACTCTATCCAACTGAGCTACGGGCGCATCAGACGACAAGTCTAAGGGCAAAGGGCCGTCGAGTCCATTGCCGGCGCTTTTTGGGGCGCGGCGAATAGCCTATAATTCGCGACCTCCAAGGGTTTAACCGCAAAGGATTTTTCATGTCGGAAGTGCATGTCGAAGAACACTCTTCGATCATCAAAACGCCCCAGCAGCTGATCGTGGTGGTAGTCCTGTCCTTCGTCATTCCCGTGATCGGCATCGTGATGATTGCCAGCCTGGCTACTGGCGGGCTGAAGGTCAGACCCGAGAGCGACGCCATCGTAGCCGCGCGCCTGAAACCAGTCGGCGACGCGGTCATCGGCGAGGTTCCGCCGGAACTCGCAGCGGCGTCCGGTGCTGGCAAGCCAGCGCAAGCTGCACCGGTGAAAGCGGCAGCGACGGGTAGCGCCGCGGCTGGCAAACAGCTCTACGATACGGTCTGCATGGCCTGCCACGCAGCGGGGATCGCCGGTGCACCGAAGACCGGCGACAAGGCCGCATGGAAGCCGCGCATCGCAACCGGCAAGGAGTCCCTCTATAAAAGCGCGCTGCACGGCAAGAACGCGATGCCCGCGAAAGGCGGCATGGCTTCAGCGCCCGATGCCGACGTCAAGGCCGCAGTGGATTATCTGGTGACCCAGGCGAAGTGAACCCGTGACGGGTGACCAGTTACGGAAAACTGCAAAACACTAAGGCAGGCAAGCAAGGCGCAGCAGATGCTGCGCCTTTTGCTTGATCGTCACTCGTCACCTGTCACTCGTCACGGTTCTTAAATGGCCACCTACGCAATCGGCGACCTCCAGGGCTGTTTCGCTCCTTTGCAGGATCTGCTGGAGCAGATCGGATTTCGCGAATCGAGCGATCACTTGTGGTTTGTGGGTGATCTGGTCAACCGCGGTCCACAGTCGCTGGAAATACTGCGCTTCGTCAGGTCCCTCGGGAAAGGCGCGATCACTGTGCTCGGCAACCACGACCTGCATTTGCTGATGGTCGCCGAAGGCCATACCAAGGCGCACCGCCAGGACACCCTCGACAAGATTCTCGAAGCACCAGACCGGGACGAGCTGCTGGGATGGCTGCGCGGCCTGCCAATGATGCATGTCGATGGCGACTACGCCATGGTGCATGCCGGTTTGCTGCCGTCGTGGACCATCTCCAAAGCGCTCGATCTCGCGCGCGAATCCGAGGATGCTTTGCGGGCGCCGGATTGGCGCACGCTCCTGGCGCAAATGTACGGCAATCATCCGGACCATTGGGACGATGGGTTGTCCGGTTACGCGCGACTACGCGTCATCATCAACGCCATGACGCGCCTGCGTGTTTGCACAGCGGACGGCCGCATGGAGTTCAGTCACAAGGGGCGCATCGAAGACGTCCCGGCGGGTTACTTTCCCTGGTTCGCCGCTCCCGGGCGCAAGAGTGCGAATACGACCGTCATTTGCGGACATTGGTCGGCAATAGGTCTGGTGGCTCAGCAAAATCTGCTGGCGCTCGATTCCGGCTGTCTGTGGGGAGGCCAGCTCAGCGCGGTGCGCCTGGAGGACCGCCGGATATATCAGGTTTCCTGTCGGAAACTGGCAGGTTGAGCGCGCCGGCGATGGCAGCCTGCGTTAGCGCCGCCAGCTCCCGGCGAGATTTACCGATGGCGTCGAAGGGCTGCAGGAACATCAATTCGGCGTGGATCATTCTCTGGCTCAAGATCATCTTCAGCGATTCCGACAAGGCTGTGTCACCCACGTAACTTGCGTTGACGTTGATGTTTCCAGCTTCATCCAGGTAGCGCAACGCGACCGGATACACCAGCGCCCCCTCATCAACCGCCGGCTGCAGCAAAGAAGCGTGAAAGCGGGTCAATTCCCGTCCGTCGGTTGTCGCTCCCTCCGGAAACACCCCAATGGCATCGCCTTGCTGGAATGCCGCATGAATGGACTGGTTGATGCGAGCCGCATGGCGACGCATGCCGCGCTCGATGAACAACGTGCCGGTGCGCGCCGACAGCCAGCCGATAAGCGGCCAGCGCCGCACCTCGGACTTGGCGACGAAGCGCACTTGCCAGAAAGAATGAATCAGGTGGATATCGAGCCAGGAAACATGATTTGCAACCAGCACCACGGCCCGCTTCCCTGCCGATGGGGGCGATCCACGCAGGCTCGGCCGGACGTTGAGAATGGCGAGCAGCCGCGCCGACCAGCGCGCTATCGCCAGGTTGCGCCGCGACTTCTCCCGCAGCGGAAACAGCAGCGCCACTTCGAAAACGCCGGCGAAAAGATGCAGCACGATACGCGCCGTGCGATAAATCCGCACCGGAATCGGCGTCCTCGTTCCCGGATCCGCGGCGACGAGTTCGCGCACTTCACTTACCAGGGTGTCCGGCCAAACGCTTCACGGAAGCGCTGACTGATTTCGTCGCGCGAGAACTGGTGGTTCTGCGCGCCGCGTTGCGCGATCTTGATCGATCCAACCAGCGATGCCAGCCGACCGGTAGTGGGCCAGTCCATATCGCCCGCAATCCCGTACAGCAGGCCGGCACGGTAGGCATCTCCGCACCCCGTGGGGTCCACGATTTGCTCGGGTTTAACCGCGGGGATGGCTTCCGCCTTGCCCTTCACGAACACCAGCGACCCCTGTGCACCCTGCGTGACGACCAGTGCCTTTACCAACCTGGACAATTCCTCAATGCTCTTTCCCGTGCGTTCCTGCAACATCTTGGCTTCGTAATCGTTGGCCGCCACATAGTCGGCCTGGCCGATGAAGTTCAGTAGTTCGTCGCCATTGAACATGGGCAGTCCCTGGCCCGGATCGAAGATGAATGGAATGCCAGCTTCGTGAAATTCACGGGCGTGCTGCAGCATGCCCTCCCGTCCGTCCGGCGCGACGATGCCCAGACCGACGTCGCGCGCATCCGAAATATGATTCTGGTGCGAAAAATTCATGGCACCCGGATGAAACGCGGTGATCTGGTTGTCATCCAGATCGGTGGTGATGAATGCCTGCGCGCTGAACGTGTCCGGCACCTTGCGCACATGCGACTGAACCAGGCGCAGCTTCTCCATGCGGTACGCGTAAGGCTGGAAGTCCTCGCCCACGGTCGCCATTACCAATGGATCGCCGCCAAGCATTTTCAGCGAGTAGGCAATATTGCCGGCGCATCCGCCGAATTCCCGGCGCAGGTCGGGCACGAGAAAGGAAACGTTCAGGATATGAATCTGTTCGGGAAGAATTTGATTCTTGAAGTGGCCCTGAAACACCATGATGGTGTCGTAGGCGATGGACCCGCAGATCAGCGTGCGCATTGTTCACCCGGCTTCATGTTTGAACGTTGATATTAACGATCGAGCACCAGAGCCTTGAAACCCAGCTCCTTCTGCACGCGTTCCACGGTACGCGTGGCCTCTTCACGACTCGCATAAGGTCCGGCATGCACCCGATAAAGACCGCCCTTGCGGTAGACGTTCATGGAATCGGCGAGCCAGGCGAGGTCGACGCGCATTTTGCGCATGAACGCGTCGGCATTCTGGGCTGCCGAGAACGCGCCGAGCTGGACGTAGATACCGCCTGGCTCCGCGTCGACCGGCGGAGCCGCGGCCGTCGGTTCGGGTAGCGTTGCAGCAGTCACGGGTAGCGGCGCCTCCTTGCCTGGAAGGATCGCCTCGACCTCGACCATTCCGCTGCCGCTGCCCAGCAATCCCAGGCGTTGCGCGGCAACGTACGACAGGTCGATCAACCGGTCCTCATGGAAGGGGCCTCGATCGTTCACGCGCACGATCACCGACTTGCCGCTGGCAACATTGGTAACGCGCGCGTAGCTTGGCAGCGGCAGGATGGTGTGCGCAGCGGTCATCGCGTACATGTCGTACACCTCCCCCGAGGAAGTTTTCTGGCCGTGGTAACGCTTGCCATACCAACTCGCAACGCCGCGTGCCTTGTAAGGCGTGAGTTCGGTGTAAGGCTTATAGGTATGGCCCAGGACGGTATAGGGCCGGCTGGTGTATTTGTTTATCGGTTCGATCTTCGGCACTGGCTCCGATACCGAGTCCAGATTAGGCGGCGGGTTGGCGCCGGGACCGTCATCGAGGTAGTAGCCGCCGGGCTTCCCACGCGAGGGGCTGCTGCCGCAGCCCGCGATCATCACCGCAACGAACGTTGCGATGATGATCGCGGAGGGGCGAGGGAGAGCCCTCAAGCCCGAAGAAAAAATCATCGACTTATGTTTCTTTCTGCGATTTTCCCTCACCCCTCGTCCCTCTCCCCTCGCCCCTATGTCTGAACAAGACGCCTATGCGTATGAATGCTCATCAGCAATCCGACGCCGAACAAGATGGTCACGAGCGAAGTGCCGCCATAGCTGATCAGCGGCAGGGGCACGCCGACCACGGGCAGAATGCCGCTGACCATGCCCATGTTGACGAAGGCATAGGTAAAAAACGTCAGCGTAATTGCACCTGCAAGCAAGCGCGTAAACAAGGTGGGCGCGTTGGCGGCGATGACCAGGCCACGGCCGATCACCAGCAGAAACAGGACCATCAATACCAGATTGCCGATCATGCCGAATTCCTCTGCATACACGGCAAAAATAAAGTCGGTTGTTCGTTCCGGCAGAAAGTCGAGGTGGGCCTGGGTGCCATTCAACCAGCCTTTGCCGAGAAAGCCTCCGGACCCCAGCGCGATGGTGGACTGGATAGTGTGATAACCCGATCCAAGCGGATCCTGCGACGGATCGAGCAGAGTCAGCACGCGCTGACGCTGATATTCGTGCAGCATCGACCAGAGAAACGGCAAACTCGCGCCGCCCAGGATTCCCAGCGTAACCAGTATTTTCCAGGACAAGCCCGCCAGGAACAGCACATAGAATCCGGCGGCGCTGACCAGCAACGCGGTGCCCAGATCGGGTTGGCGGGCAATCAGCAGCACCGGCAGGATGACCAGTACCGCGCCCACGGCAAAATCGCGCATCTTCAGGATCGCCTCATAGCGATCGAAATACCATGCAAGCAGCAACGGGACCGCGATTTTCATGAGTTCCGAAGGCTGGATACGCGTGAAGCCCAGATTGAGCCAGCGGCGCGCGCCATTCACCACTTCTCCGGCGACGGCGACACCGACCAGCAATAACAGGCCGACAACATACAGCGGCAACGCGATGCGAGACAGAAAATGCAGCGGCACATTCGCTGCAATCCACATGACCGTCAGGGCGGCACAAATGTTGATGATCTGACCGGTGACTCTCTCGAAGCTCTCGCCAGAAGCACTGAACAGAGTGATCAATCCCATTATCAGCAATACCGTCACCAGTCCCATCAGGTAGCGGTCGATATGTTTGACCAGATAGGCCAGCAGCCGGTTAATCATTTTCCTGCTCCTCTTGCGGAACGGCCGGCTTCGCAACGGCGGGTTTGGGCGGAGGCGGTTCCTTGCCGAGCAGGTAATAGTCCAGCACCTGCCGCGCTATCGGCGCGGCAGTGCTGCCGCCGTGCCCGCCGTTTTCGACGAGGATCGCCAGGGCGATCTTGGGATCGTCGGCCGGAGCGTACGCAATGAAGAGTGCGTGATCGCGATGACGTTCGTTGATGTTCTTTTCGTCGTATTTCTGCCCCTTCATGCCGATGACCTGGGCGGTGCCGGTCTTGCCGGCAAATAGATATTTGGCATTCATGCCCGCCCAGCCCGCGGTACCACCCGGTCTGGTGACATCGATCATGGCGTCGCGCACCTGCTTTATGTTCTCCACGGACAGGGGGAGTACCGCTCGTGGCTGGGGCTCGATGATGGTCAGCGCATCGGTCTGGCTGTCCTGGATTTGTTTGACCAGGTGCGGTCGGAACACGCGCCCGTCATTGGCCAGAATCGCCGTGGCGAACGCGAGTTGCAGCGGCGTGGTAAGCGTGTAGCCCTGGCCGACGCCGATCGAGATAGTGTCGCCGACAAACCACTTCTGCTGAAAGCGCCGTTGCTTCCATTCCTGCGAAGGCAGCAATCCGTCGACCTCGCCTTCGATGTCGATACCGGTCATCTGCCCGAACCCGAAGCGCTTGATAAACTGGTGGATGGCATCGATTCCAAGATCCTGGGCCAATCCATAAAAGTAAGTGTCGCACGATTGAACTATGGCTTTGTGCAGATCCACCAGCCCATGGCCTCCTGCTTTCCAGTCGCGGTAGACGTGACCACCCCCTCCGGTCAGCACGAAGTAACCCGGATCGCTGATCGTAAATCCGGGTTTGCGCTTGCCCAACTCGAGCCCCGCCAGCGCCATGAAAGGTTTGAACGTCGAGCCTGGCGGGTACACACCCTGCAGGGCGCGGTTATTGAGCGGATGGTCGGGCGAATTGTTGAGCGCATCCCAGTTTTGCGGATCGATGCCTTCGACGAACAGGTTGGGATCGAAGCCGGGCCTCGATACCAGTGCCAGGACCCCGCCGGTCGAAGGCTCGATGGCCACTAGCGACCCGCGATGTTCGCCAAACGCCTGCTCGGCCACGTGCTGCAGTTTCGCATCGAGCGCCAGCATGAGATTGTTGCCCGACACCGGGAGAATGCTGCGCAGTGTGCGCACGGACTTGCCGTTGGCGTCGGTTTCGACATGCTCGTAACCGGTCACTCCGCGCAATTCGTTTTCGTAGCGCTGCTCGAGACCGACCTTGCCGATGTAGTCCGACGCGCTGTAGTTAGCGGCAGTGCCCTGATCGCGCAGATGGTCCACATCTTTGTCACTGATGCGGCCAATATAGCCAACGACGTGCGAGGCAATCTCGCCGTTCGGATAGTGGCGGAACAGCCGCGCGTTGATTTCCACGCCCGGATACCGATAATTGCTTACGGCGAAGCGGGCGACTTCCTCGTCATTGAGGCGCGTGCGGATCGGAATGCTAGCGAAATCGTGCCCTTCCTCGAGCAATTTCTGAAAACGCTTCCGGTCCTTGGGCGTGATCTCGACCAGGCCGGACAAATCGTTGATGGTCTTTTCCAGGTCGCCGATCAGGGTGGGTGTTATTTCCAGCGTATACGCCGCGAAATTGTGCGCAAGGACGACGCCATTGCGGTCGAGGATCAGCCCGCGGTTGGGCACCACCGGCACGATGAAGATGCGGTTCTGCTCCGCGAGCGTGTGGTAGTAATCATGCTGAATGACCTGGACGTAGAAAAAACGCACCAGCAACACAAAGAAGGCAAACAGGACCGCGCCGCCTACGATGGCCAGCCTCAGCTGGAAATAATAGAGCTCGCGCTGATGGTCCCGCAGTTCGACGCCGCGATTCATTGCCGTGCAGCGACCGGCACCGCTATTATTCCGCGCGCGTTCACGCCTCGTCCGGGTCGTGTCGCTGCCGCAGGGGGATCTTCAGCAGCAGATCGGTTGCCGGCCACAGCAGCGCGCCGACAATGCTGGACAGGAAAAACCACCAGCCGGGAAACGCGTCGCCGGACGCGTGACGCACGCCCAACACGATCATCTGCATCACCAGCAGGATGGGCAGTACGTGCAGAATCTGGTGGCGCATGTCGAACATGGAAACCCGGCGATGCAGGGCGATCGCGGCGAACATCATCACCGAATAGGCAAGCGCGTGCTGACCAAAAAGGCTGCCATCGGCGACGTCCATTGCCAGCCCGAGCAGCCATGCCGGCAAGAAACCGATCTTGCGCGGCTGGTGTATCCCCCAGTAGAGCAGCACCTGGGCCACGAAGTCCGGACGCACCGCCAGCAGCCACCCCGTCAGGGGCAGCAAGTTGATCATCAGTGCAACGAACAACGTGATGGATATGTAGAGGGGTCTGACCGGCAACAGAATCTCTTCGCTGCCGCCGAGCTTGCCGATCATGCGCGACTGCATTATCCGCCTTTCCTTGCTTTTTTCCCCTTGCCCTTCTTGGCATCGGGTACAACGGGATAGTCAGGCAGCGGGGTCAGCCTGGACATCACCAGCACCTGCCGGTTACGGTTTGGGCCCGCCGCCGGCGTGCAGGTGATTTTGGCGAATGGATAGGCTGCGTTGCGCTCGATGTTCGAGACCACGGCGACCGGCAGTCCCGGTGGATAGACGCCGTCGATTCCGGAAGTCACCAGCATGTCGCCGTTCTCGACATCGGTGTTGATCGGCATGAAACGCAGGTCGAGAGCACCGTCGTAGCCGATGCCGAACAAAGCGGCGCGTTGCCCGGTGCGCACGATCTGCACCGGTACAACCTGCTCGCGATCGCTGATCAGCGCCACTTCCGCGGTCCACGGGAAAGTGCGCGTGACTTGCCCGATTAGCCCGGTATCGTCGATCACGGCGGCGCCTTCCTCGATATCCTGCGACGAACCCTTGTCGACGATGACCTTGCGGCTGAACGGATCGCGCCCGACGTAGAGGATTTCTGCAACGGTCGAAGTCTGCTCCGCGCGCTCGCGCATTTCCATCAGTTGCCGCAGATGCTGATTCTCCGCGATAAGGGCCTGCTGGGACTGCAACTGACCCGCCTGCAAAAAATTTTCGTGCGTCAGTCGGTCGTTTTCACGTTGCAGGAACGACTGCGAGACGAAGTATGCCCCGATGGATGAGAACGCCTTGCCAGGCGTGTCGGCAAACTGCTGCAAGGGATACAGCACCACTGCGAT
>Ga0207648_10000150_pt1 | contig 70019 bp, 73 predicted proteins | sample KBSMisM32_FD_184310 | JGI IMG/M metagenome (GOLD analysis project Ga0207648, IMG submission 184310) | Miscanthus rhizosphere microbial communities from Kellogg Biological Station, Michigan, USA - KBS Miscanthus M3-2 (SPAdes) (version 2) | ecosystem: Host-associated > Plants > Roots >...
AGAAAATCTGCGGACTTAGACGCCCACCGGGGCGGGGTCCGCACTGGCCTCGTAATGCGCCCGTTGGCGCTTTCTTCGTGCCTTGCGACCAAGGTGATCGATTGCCGCGCCGTATAGTCGGCGCGCGATGATCCGTGTCGTCGTCGGTGAAGACACCTATCTCGTTCGCGAAGGGATCCGGCGTTTGCTCGAACCGGAGCCGGACATCGAGGTGGTGGCCGCGTGCGCGGATCTGCCATCACTGCTCGAGGCGATCGGGGTAGAGGAACCGGACGTCGTGCTGACAGACATCCGCATGCCTCCAACCGATCGGGACGAGGGGATTCAAGTCGCCAATCGTCTTCGCGAGACGAGCCCGGAAACGGGCGTGGTCGTGCTCAGTCAATTCGCAGCCGCGGAGTACGCGCTCGCGTTGCTCGAGAAGGGCGCCGACCGGCGGGGATATCTGCTCAAGGACAGGGTGGGAGACGCCGTGCAGTTGGCGGGCGCGATTCGCGAAGTGGCGCGCGGCGGCTCGGTCATCGACCCGAAAATCGTCGAAGCACTAGTCGCGGCGCGTGCACGGGGTGAGTCACCGCTCGATGAGCTCACACCACGTGAGCGGGAGACGCTCGAGGAGATGGCGCAGGGCAAGAACAACGCTGCGATCGCGGCGTCGCTCGTGATCACCGAGCAGTCGGTGGAGAAGGTGATCCATTCGATCTTCCGCAAGCTCGGCGTCGCGTGGCAGCCGGACGTCAACCGCCGCGTGAAGGCGGTGCTGCTCTACCTCGCCGAACGCGAGGCTTAGCGCACGAGCGGGATCGTTCCGACGACGCGCGTACCCCGGCCGAGTGTCGACTCGATGCGAAGATCACCGCCGATCGCCGCGAGACGGTCCCGCATGTTCGTCAGTCCGGTGCCGAAGGTCGTTCGTGCAGGATCAAGACCCGGGCCATCATCGGCCACCTCGAACAAGAGCGCATCCTCATCTTCGTAGAGCCGGATCGTTGTCCGGGCAGCCTCGCCCGCATGCTTGCCCACATTCTGAAGCGCCTCGAGGCAGCAGAAGTAGATGGTCGTCTCGATTTCCGGTTCGTAGCGACGCTGCGTGTCCGCTTTGAGGCGTGTGGGGATGCTCGTGCGGCGGGCGGCATTCGCGAGTGCCTCGGAAAGGCCACGATCCTGGAGCAGCGGCGGGTAGATGCCGTGCGCGAGGTCGCGGAAGTCCTGCATCGCCTCCTGAACCGCCGAGCGAAGCTCGCCGAGAATCGCTTGCGCCTGATCGGGGTCGGAGTCCATGAGCGCGCGCACAGCGCCGAGGTTGGCCTCCAACGCGACGAGGTGCTGCTGGGCGCCGTCGTGCAAGTCGCGCTCGATCCGCCGGCGCTCGGCGTCGGCTGCGGCGAGAACCCGCGCCCGCGACAGCCGCAGTTCTTCGGCCTGTAGGCGCAGTTCCGCGAGCGACTCTCGTAGATCGGAATCGAGCCTGACGTTGCGGAGCGCGAGTCCGAGCTGCCGAGCAAGCTCGGCGAGAACTTCGTCGGCCTGCTCGTCGAACGGCTCGGCGTGCGCGGAGCGTTCGACCACGATCAGGCCGAGGAGCTCGCCTGAGTGGGCGACCGGGGCGACCCGCACGGCTGCGTCGCCGCGGTCGGCGAGGAGCTGCGGTAGCCAGACGGCGAACCGGACTGGGCCCGAGACGCCGGTGCGCGCTACGACGGCCTCCTCCGATGCAGTCAGCCGAAGCGTTGCCGGACCCCTTTCTGGCTCGGAGACGACCCGCTCCAATACGCCGCCGGACGCCGTCCAGATCTCCGCTGCTTCGAGAGCAAGCGCACTCTGGACCGATTCCGCGAGCTGGAGCAGGAGCTCCTCGAGCGGAAGCGCGCGCGACAGGCGTACGCCGAACGTGCGGAGAACCTCGTGCGGAGGCCGGCGCGCCCCGTGCACGACCCGGTTTGAGAAGTCGGCGAGCCTTCGGCGCGCGGGAATGAAGAGCAGCGCGCTGATCGCGGTCGCGACGATCGAGAGCACGAGCAGCGTGCGCTCCTCATGTCTGGGAGGGCGGCCGAGCCCGACGACGACGAGGAGATAGATGCCCGCCACGAGCACCGTCAGGCCGGCGACGGAGATCGCGAGTGCAACAAATCGAGCGACTCGAGCCTCGAACCGCGTCGGGATCCGGATCGCAGCTGCAACCGCGATAGGCGCAGTTGCGCAAGCAGCGACCTGGAACAGCCGCGGCGGCCAGCCGACGAGGACGTGCAGCATCGACGCAAGCACGACGACCTCGGTCGCGACTGTGAGTGTGAGCACAACGGCGAGCATCTGCGTACGCTCGGCTCCGCGGCGTGCGTGGTCGGCGTGGATTACGAACGCTGCGGTGAGCCACACGACCGCGAGGACGAGCCAGCCGAGCGTATTGGCGGCGCCGCCGTGCCAGCCGACAACAGCTGCCGCGACCGACGCGACGGCTCCTAGGGTCGCAATCGCCAAGCGAGCGCCCCCCTCGATCCATGGCCAGTGGTTCCGCGGGGCGCCTTTGGACGCTGACTCGGCCGTGGTCGCCATCATTCAGCCCTCAGGACGGCGGCCGCGCGCGTCCTTGCTGCCCTCCAGGCCGGGAGGGCAGCAACCAGGTTCGCGAGCAGGACCGCGGCCGGGACGACGAGCAGGATCAGCGGGAGCGGCGTCACCGGCTCGGGCACGACGCCGATCTGCTCCGCGAAGAGGGTCCACGTCCAGCGGCCGAGCGCGACACCGAGCGGGAGGCCAACGAGGAGGCCGATCGCGGCGAGCGTCGTGGCCTGCCAGATGATGGTCGCGAACACCTGGCGGCGGTCGAAACCGAGTGTCTTCAAGACCGCCAGTTGACGCCGGCGGGCACGGATCGCCATCACGAGCGCGTGGGCGAGCACACCTGCGGCGATCGCGACGAGTAGGCCGGAGACGACGAGTGGCAGCTCGCTGACCCCGCCGAAGTCGGCGACGGTCTTCGGCGGCCCGGGCGCGGGCGTGACGTACCGTCGTTCCAGCCGGGCGAGCGTCGCCTGCGTATCGGCGCCGCGGGCAATGCGCATTTCGAGGCTGTAGGGGCGAGCGCGCGGGTCGAGCCGCCGGTACGCCTGCCACGTGAGTGCGGCGCCCTGCCCGAGCTCGTTGAAGCTGGCTTCCGGCACGACGCCTCGGCCGACGATTCGCATCCTGACGGCCCGCCGTACTCGGACCTGCACCATGTCTCCGATCTGGAGGCCGAGTGCGTCGAGTGTCTTTTGCGCGAGCAGGATCTCGTCGGCACGCTCGGGCGCTTGCCCCGCGGTGACGACGGGGTCGATCCTTCCCTTGACGTTGTCCATCGCGACGACGCCGACGGGCCGGCCGTTCAGCAGGACGTGGTCCTGGAAACCGCCGCGTGCAAAATCGCTGATCCGCGGGTCGGCCCGGATGGACGCGGCCGAGGGAACGGTGTAGTTGCTCCGGTAGTCCCAGTTCTGACCGTACAACCGTGGCGTCGAGAACAAGTGATGAAGGCTCGCCGTAAACGTCAGCGCCACGGCGACAACCGAGACGGCGAGAACGCCGGCGAGAACAGTTGCGCCGACCGGAATCGCAGTTGTTCCCTGTCCGCGCGCCAGCGCGAGACGAACACCGCTCACAATCGTTGCCGGGAAGTGCCACTGCGCCAAGGCGTCTGCGACGGGCACACGTCGGGGCGGGGCAGTTGCCTGGATGGCAACGGCCGGTTCCCGCGTAGCTCGCGACGCGGCGTAGGCGCCAGCCAGCACGACCGCGACGAGAACCGCTGCCGTACCTAACCCGATTGTGAACGAGTCGAAGCTGATTCCCGGATCCGGCTCGAGCTCACGCGCGAGGCCGATCGGCGTGAGCGAAGAGAGCGCGACAGCGATTGAGGCGGCGAGCGCAGCAGCAGGCACCGCGATCGCCGCTCCTCGCGCCGCACCGAGGGCGAACAGTTGCCGGCGAGTCATGCCGAGAGCCCGCAGCGTCGGATGTTGCGCGGTCGCGAACGACGCTAGACGCGCGAGCGCCTGAGCAAGCAGAACGAAACAAAGGAGCGCACCGACGGCCGCCGCGAGCCTGAGCGCCTGGGCCTGGTGATGGATCGAACGCTGGATCTTGGCGGCAGCCTCGTGCTCGGAATTGAGAGATGACGCCTCGTCCGCGGTTTCCTTCCGGAACGCGGGGAGGTCCGCGGCGCCGTGCCGGAGCCGAACAATGAGCTCAGAGTCGAAGTAACGGCTGTCAAAGCCGTAGACGCGGTCGAAGGCGGGCGTAAGCAGGACCCTTCCGATCGGGTACTGGTCGGTCGTCGCCTTCACGCCGACGACCATCAACCGCACGAGCACGCCGTCGGGCATGGGCTGCGTCAGCGGCTGCACGATGTGCCAGCCGTAGTGCGTCTTCAGCGGTCGCGAGACCGAGCCCATCGGTAGGCGGAAGGCCGTCGTGTTGAACGGCTCGACGGTCTGACCGAGGGTGATCCAGAGCCGGCCGCCATGCGCCCTTCCCCCGGGATCGTCCGAGAACTTCTTCGCCAGCCGCGCGAAATCGGCGCCCTTCTCGAGTGAAGCGTAGAGCCGATCGATCACAGCCCTCGCCTCGTTGCACGGCCGCGGCCCTGGACACGAGACGAGGATCTGCCGCACCTCGCGCCGTGTCGGCTGACCGGGCTGGAGTGGACCCGAGTCGCGCGGGTCGCACCGGAACGCACCCACAGTCTTATCCCCGAATGAGGGGAACACGCGAATCGGGATCACGTCCCCCGGCTGGACGCCGAACCGTCGCGCCGAACGAGAGTCGAGCAACGCTTCGCGGGGTTGTGTGGGATCGACGGTCCTGCCCGCCAGGAGCTTCGGCCGGTTCAGGGCGACGCCGTCTCGCCCATCGATGCTCACGAGAAACAACACCGCCTGAGGGCCAGTGTCGATTACGGGCCTGTTCTTCGCATCGCGAGCGCAGTACGCGAGCTCCGAGTCGAGAGCCGACGCCTGCACCTGCGGCAGAGTGCCGAGTTGGGCGAGTCTGCGTCTGGAGCGGACGTCCCGGTTGCCTTCGGCCGCGACGTTCTCGGCGAAGACGGTCGCGTCGGAGAAGCGGTAGGTGTGAAGGTGGCGCGCGAGCGCCGTATCGGTGCGGCGCGCGCCGGCGATGCCGGCAGTTACAAATCCGCCCGCGATCCCCGCGAGCACGGCCAGTGTCACCCACGTCCGCCAGCGCGAGCGAAGCTCGGCCCGGAAGCACATCCAGACGGCGGCCAGCTCAACCTCCGACGGCGCGGACGACCGGTGGTGCAATCGTCGCCCCGACAATGCGACCGTCCTGCATCCGCACGACGCGTTCAGCGGCATCGGCAACGCCGGCGTCGTGGGTGACGAGCAGGATCGTCTGCCCGCCCGCGTGCAGTCGGCGGAAGAGCTCGAGCACCTCGAGTCCGCCCATGCTGTCGAGCGCCCCCGTCGGCTCGTCGGCGAGCAGGAGCGTCGGCTCGTTGGCGAGCGCGCGCGCGATCGCGAGTCGCTGTCGCTGACCTCCCGAAAGCACGCCGGGCAGCTCGCCTGCTTTGTCCGGGAGCCCGAGCAGATCGAGCAGCTCCCGCGCCCGCAACTCGGCCTTGCGACGAGACGCGCCGGCGATCACGGCCGCCAGCGCGACGTTCTCGAGCGCCGAGGTGTCCTCGAGCAGATTGAAGAATTGAAACACGAAGCCGACGTGCCGGCGGCGGAGGTGCGCCAGCTCGCTCTCGTCCTTACCCGCCAGTGATTCGCCGGCGAGAAAGACCTCGCCGTCGCTCGGCGTGTCGAGCCCCGAGACGAGGTTCAGCAGCGTCGACTTGCCGCACCCGGAGGGGCCGGTTACCGCGACGAACTCACCCGCGGCAACCACCAGGTCGACGCCGCGCAGCGCCCGCACCGGCGCCCCCTCCGACTCGAACTTCTTGCGAAGGCGAACCGTCTTCAACATTTCCGGCACGGCCGGCACGACACGACTCTGAACCTCGGCCGCGCGGTCCGCAACCAAGCCACCTGGGCAACCGATAGGGACGCTGGCCGTTGGAGAACCTCCCCGGTAGCGCCGTGGTGACGGCGTGGCGTCGCTCCTAGCGTCGTCAGTGTCACGAAGCCACAGCTCAGGAGGCAGTCGAAATGACCGAAAGCAAGATGGCAGGGGGGCGTCATCCGGGCGACGGCCTTCACTGCGACGGCCGCGCCGCCGGCTGGGAACCAATCCTTGAGCTGAGCGATGAGGTTTGAGGAGGCAGCGAAATGACAAGCACCACTGTCGCGAAACCCGGTGTGACTTACACACCACCCACGGCCGCCGCTCCGCGCTCACGAACTGCGCGGCGCCGCGCGCTCGCGCTCGTCGCGATCATCTTGACGGCTGCCGCCGTGGCCGTCGGAACGTGGCTGATCGTCGCGCGGATAGCGCGAGGAAGCGCAACTCCGGTCGCTGCGGCGACGGCCGTGGCCACATGGACACCGATCGCATCACCGTGGCTCGAACAACTCGAGGTGACCCACCTGAAGAAGCAGCTCGTGCGCGCGGGCTATTCGATCGAAGTCGGAGGCACCCTCGACCCCATCACGAAATCCGCGCTGGCCGATTACCTCCGACTCGACCCGACCCATCCGCTCAGCCCATTCCTCACGAGGGCACTCGAGGGCACCGTGATCACCGGCTTCCGAAACCGGGCCACCTGGAACAGCCGCTTCGGCCTCCACCGTCTCACCAGGTTCGTCGAACGTCCCCTCACCGGCCCCGGCGGTCAGCTCGACGCGAACGGGAACCTTCGTGCGCCGCCCGGGGCGATCCCCAGCCGTCGATGAGCCAAGGCTGCGGCGTCGAAGAACGCTGCTACGGGCCTCCCTCGTAGACGGTTGCTGGTGGAAGCGGCTCTTGCTGCGAGATCGGCGCTGCCCAGTAGATCTCGCCGCTGCGCTTCACAGCGACGGTCACAGGCAGTGCGGTCTTCCCGAACCTGATGACGCACGACCAATCCGAGAGTCCCGCTGGAAGCCGCGCTGGGAGACCCGGAAGGTTCGCCCAGCGCGAACCGGCAAGGTTGTGAGTCTTCTTGCAGCTGTTCTCCTTGACCTGGGGGGCGCCTGCTCCGAGTGGGAAGACGCTCTCCTCTTGGCAAAAGCGCGAATTCATACATGCCTGCGGATAAGGAGTGCTCAGGTAGTGCTGCAGACTGGCCTCGACCTTCGCTCGGTCGTCCGTGTCGCCGCAGCCGGTCAACAGCATTGCGGCGAGCCCCACCGCAGCGGACAAGAAGACCAAGCCAACACGGAGCGGACGTTTGTCCACAGACTGGATTCTCCCGCCGTCCAGAAGGGATCACAAGCGCGCGAGCGCGATGCTCCGGTCGACCTTCCGATAGTCGGTGAGGGCATACACGTAGCGGCCGCCATTCGGTCGAAGCTTCGGGGAATGAAGACGATCAACCCTGCCGCCCGGCTGGAAGCTGTGCTCGTCTCACTCGCGGCCGTCTACCCAATCAACGAGTGGACCAATTACCCCTCTGCCGCCTCGCGACGTAGGGCTTCGTCTGTGTACTCGATCAGCAGGTCACTGACCGAAAGGCCTCGCCGCTCGGCCTCAGCGGCGAGCCGCTCTGCCAGCTCGATCGGGAGAACGACCGTGCGACGAACGCAGTCGTCGCTCTCCCAGACATCCTCAGGCGTCTCAGACAAGCTCTCTCCTCTCCGACACAATCCGACCCGCCGGTTGCTCAAGTGGGACGTAACGGCGCAGGATGCGATCGCTCAGAAGGCCCAGACAGCTGAGATTCGGGAAGCCAGGCCCCTGCGCTAGGCCCGCGAGAACCGGCAGATGAAGCGGCGGGGACAGGCCGGCGATCGACAGGTCGACGTCGATGCGTCGTTCAAGCTCGGCGCCGACTGTGGTCTCGAGCCGACGCCGCGCGTCGTGTCCGAGCAAGGCTTCGAACCAACGAGCGTCGAAGCCGATTGCAACGACGACGAGGTCGTAGGCGACACGCTCCCGCTGGTCCTCGTACTCGATCGTGACGACGACTTGTCGGTCGCCCGCCTCGATCTCGGCTGCCCGTCCGGCCAGTGTGCGGAACCCCCGCGAGTGATTGAGGATAGCCTCGGCCTGCATGGAAAAGACGCCTCGGTCGGTGCGCTCGAGGAACTCGCGCCGATGAGACTCCGCCAGCCGCGGCCAGTCGCCGGGGTCGGAGTAGAAGCGGTTCTCGTCGTAGCTCTCGCCGCGCGAATAGAGAACCCCTCGACTGGTCAGCACGTCCACCGTCGAGCGTTTGTGTGACTTTCTCAGCAAGCTGATCACGACCGAGGCCGCCGTCTCTCCGCTGCCGATCACGCACACGCTCTCGGCAATCTGCTTCTTGAGAGCTCGCTCTTGAAGCCAGTAGCTCCGCCCGTCGAAAACGCGCGGGTGCTCCCGCGGCTGGCCGGCGACCGTGATCGGCGGCCCGGAGCCCGTGAACACGACCCCGTCGGCCGAGATCGCCTCTCCACCCTCGACCGCCAATCGCCATCTGTCGCGCTCGACGTCGAGCCCGACGACCTCGCCGTTGAGGATCTCGGCTTCGGCCCGGTCGGCGACCTCACGCAGATACGCAGTCCACTCCCGGTGCGTCGGTCGCATCCGCCCGCGATCGACCCAATCGGCGTATCGGCCGTGTGCCATCAGATGCCGCTGCCAGCTGAACTCCGCCATCGCCGCGGTGACCATGGCCGACGCGGCGCCCCAGCTGTCTGGATACGGAAAACCCACGTCCTTCTCGGGCGGCGTCCCCAGCGGCAAGAGCCCGTTCGTGTAGCCCTGCCGCCCGCTCCAGTTTCCGGCGATTGCGCTTCGGTCGACGAGCACAACCTCCGGGGCATCGAGGCCGACCGCGGCAAGAGCACGCGCCTTCGCGGCGATCGCGATGCCCTTCGGCCCCGCGCCTATGACCGCCAACGTCGGCACCGGACCAGGATAGTCTCGGGCAGAGCGTCAGCGGCGTCGTCGAGACGCTGGGGGAGGGGAAACTCAGCGCCTCAGGCGAGCTCAGGGTGCGGGATCGCTCGGAGCTTTGAACTCGTCGAGCTCGTCCTCCGCGACCTGAACGGCTTCAGCGCCGGCGAATGACTCGTATTGGCCGGGCCGCTCAAGCTCGTCGCGGGGCGGCAGCCCGTATTCCTCACGCTCGGCCGCTTCTTCGTCGCGGTCGCCGGAGGTGAAGAGTCGACGAAGCCAATCGATCATTGCAGTTCGTAGTTTGCCACCAGAGCGTGAAGATGCGGCCGACATGAGAATCCTCGGTACGTGAACGTCGACGGTACGTCAGCGGCAGGGCCCCAGGGCCCGATCAGGCGAGCGCGCCGGGCCGGTGTGCGTGCGCTGACACGGAAGCTCGGGGGCGCCGAGCGGACACGCGTGATCGTGTTGCTCGCAGCCGTGCTCGCACTCAGCAGCGCTGACGCGACGACGGTCGGTGCAGCCGCGACGCCGCTGCGGCACTCACTAGGAATCAGCAACACCGACATCGGCCTCCTCGTTACGGTCACCTCGCTGGTCGCCGCACTCACAAGTCTCCCGTTCGGCGTTCTCGCCGATCGGGTTCGGCGCACCTGGATGCTCAGCGCCGCGATCGTCCTCTGGGGCATCGCGATGATCTGGAGCGCGACGGTTTCGAGCTTCGGCGATCTGCTCGTGACGCGTGTCGCGCTCGGCGCTGTCACGGCCGCGGCCGGCCCCGTGGTCGCTTCCCTCGTGGGCGATTACTTTGCTGGGGCCGAGCGCGGCCGCATTTATGGATACATCCTTGCGGGAGAGCTCGCAGGCGCGGGTTTCGGCTTCGCCGTAACCGGCGACATCGCGGCGCTGTCGTGGCGTGCGGCGTTCGTCCTGCTTGCGCTGCCCGCTTTCGCATTGGCGTGGCTGATCTTTCGCCTACCGGAGCCTTCGCGGGGTGGCATGGCGCCGCTCGCCGATACGAACGCGCCGACGCTGTCCGTCGGCGTCGAGGACGAATCTGAGCAGGAGACCGACGCACAGCGTCTTGCCCGTGAGCGTGGCGTCGAACCTGATCCGGAACTCGTACTCGCGGAGGATCCGGGCCGACTCCACTTCATTGCGGCGACGCGCTACATCTTGCGCATCCGGACGAATGTCATCCTAATCATCGCCAGCGCCGGAGGGTATTTCTTTCTCTCGGGCGTGCAGACCTTCGGCGTCGAGTTCGTCACACGTCAGTACGCGATCGACCAGGCGCTCGGGACGCTCGTGCTGCTTGTCGTCGGCATCGGCGGCGTGATCGGCGTTCTTGCCGGCGGGGCAGTCGGCGACTTGCTCCTGCGTCGCGGTGTGTTCACCGGGCGGATCCTGGTCAGCGCCGTCGCGGCCGCGATCGCGGTCGTCCTCTTCGTGCCCGCGATCTTCACCCACCACGCCACGATGGCATTGCCGTACATCGTCTTCGCCGCGCTCGCCCTCTCCGCGCAAAATCCTCCGCTCGATGCTGCCAGGCTCGACATCATGGTGCCGCTCCTCTGGGGACGCGCCGAGGGCGTGCGTACGTTTCTCCGCACGCTCGCGCAGGCCCTTGCGCCCGTGGCGTTCGGCGGCGTGTCCGACTACGTCTTCGGCGGAGGTCGCGCCGGGCTGCAATGGACCTTCCTCTTGATGCTCATACCGCTCGCGGGCAGCGCATACTTCCTCTTCCGGGCGTTGGCGACGTACCCACGAGACGTTGCCACTGCGGCTGCTGCGGCTCGAGCATGAGTGGGCTCAACTTCACAGCGGCGCTCGTCGAGCGCTTGACGCACGGTCAGGAGCGCCACGCGCAGCGGCAGCAGCTCCACCTTCCGCGGCGAGGAGAGACGGCCGCGCAGATCAGACCGCTGTTGATGCTTTTGAGCCTCCCGACCTTCGGCCTTGCCCTCGCAATCTCTGTGCTCACCACGTACGGCCCGGTGATCCTGATCCATCTCGTCCATTCGCCGACCGCCGTAGGCGCGTTGATCGGCGCTGAAGGAGCGCTTGCGCTCGTCGTCCCGCTTGCCTCAGGTGCGCTCTCGGATCGATTGCCGGCCTCGCCGTACGGTCGACGGCTGCCCTTTGTCATTGCCGGTGCGCCGCTCGCATGCACGGGGCTCGCTGTCCTCCCGTTCAGCACTTCGACGGCGGTCGCCGCGGTCTCCGTGCTCACGTTCTTCGTCGGCTACTACGTCTACTACCCACCGTACCGGGCCCTCTACGCCGACCTCCTGCCGCGACGGCTTTACGCACGCGCGCAGTCCGTACAGGCAATCGCGCGGGGTATCGGTCTCGGCGCGGCGTTGTTGACGGGTGGTCTTTTGCTGGGCCTCTGGCAGCCGCTCCCGTTCCTGATCGCCGCGGCCGCGCTCGCCGCGACGACGCTGGCCCTGCTGCCGGTCTTCCGACTCGAGGCCCGCTGCAGGACTGCGGTTCTCCCGTATCAGCCGGCGTCGCTTCGTGCGCTGTTACGACGGAACTCGAGCCTGCGCGTCTTCGGCGTGGTGAACGCACTGTGGGAGTTCAGCTTCGCGGGGCTGAAGAGCTTCATCGTTCTCTACATCGTCCGGGGAGTCGGGCGTTCTCCCGCCGTTGCTTCTGCGGTCATCGCGGTTGTAGCGGTCGCGTACATCGCCGGTGCGCCGATCGCAGGCTGGCTCGCGGATCGGTACGGCATCCTTCGCGTCCTCCGGATCATGAGCCTCGTCTACGGCGGAGGCCTGTTGGTCGGCGCGTTCGTGCACACCCTCACTCCGCTCTTGATTGGGCTTCCATTAGTCGCACTTGCAGGCGCGATCGTCCTGACGCTGCCACAGGCGCTCGCGTTCACTCTCGCGCCTCGCGGTAGCGAAGGTGCGGCCGCGGGCCTGCTCGATTTCTCGCGCGGCATCGGCGTTGTCCTCGGTCCTGTGGCGGTCGGGGCTGCGATCAGCATCGCGGAGCCGCTGTTCGAGTCGACCAAGGGTTACGGCGTCATGTGGCTGGTGATCGGTCTCCCTGTACTGCTCGCGGCGTTCCTCTTGAAGCCCCTCGACGCGCCACTGGGCGACGACGTTCCGGCTACGACATGAGGCCGATCAACCGGTGACTCAACCGCGTTTCGCGCGCGCCTACTCTCTGGATAACCACCCGAGGGCGCCGCAGTACAACCAGGACGCGAAGGCGTCAGGCAATTCGCCCCATTCGCGCAGAGCTGTGATCACCGCGTCGAGTTCCACCCGTGTCGCCCAGCCCTCTTCAACGATGACCTCCGCCATGCTCGGTGCGGAGAACAACCCGACGGCGAACTCAGCGAACCAGCGCGTGGACGCGAGGTCGCCGTATACCTCTGGCGCATGGGCAACTCCTTGCGTGCGCGCAAATCCCGCTTCCAGCATCAGCGTGCGCAAGCGTCGCGAGTAGCGAGCGTTCCCGCCCTCGTGTGCGACGGCGCACTCGAACAGGCGTGGAGCGAGTCGGAGTTCGGGGCGATCCGGCGAGATCACAACGGTGCCGAGGTCGTCGTCGATGACTGCGGCGAGGCCCGTAGGACGAAGGACGCGTCGCATCTCAGTGAGCGCGCGCACCTGGTCGCGAACATACATCAGCACAGCGTTCGCGTAGACCACATCGAAGGTCCCCTCCGCGAACGGCAGCTCGTACACAGACGAGGTGAAGAACTCGACGTTCTCGACCACCCGCTCGGCCGCCGACCGCCGGGCCTCTTTGATCTGTTCCGAGTCGCCGTCAATCCCGACCACGCGACCCGGAGCGACCGCAGGCGCTAGGTCGAGGGCGATGCTCCCGACTCCGCAGCCGACGTCGAGAACGTCCATCCCGGAGCGCACGTACGGCAGTAGAAATGGCAGGAAACGGCGCGCGTCGCGGTTGGCGACGTATCGCTGCTGCACGCCCTCCTCGATCACGTAGCGCTGATCGATCCTCGAACCCTAGTACTCCGGTCCGCCAGGCATTAGGCCGAGATTTCAAACACGGCTTTTTGGGTGGGGCTCTGCTGTGGCGCGTATGAAGGCCGTTTTTCTGTCTGGCTGGTTGCCGGCGAGCCACCGGCCAACGCCTGAGCGTCGGTTCGCACAGCCAAGACTCGGTAGGAACATCTGCAAATCAGGGGGTGCGCGCCACCAACCTCGGTCGTAGCCATCTCGAGACGCTTGAAGCCTGCGCGGCAATCGCACCGTAGGTCACGTCGGGTGCCCTCGTCCGAAGAGGGTTCCCGGCGGCTCCGCACTAGGCGGCCGATTTCGTGTCAGGCCAGCTTCGTGGAACGAGGACGACCGGGAAGCCATCAGGATCGGCGAGAGTGACACCGTGCCGGCGCCAGTATGGGTTTGCCGGCTCCACCGGGTCGGCCCCGACTCGCTCACACGCCTCGGAAACGGCCTCGTCGTTACCGAGGTAGAGAACCAGTAGCGATTCCGGGTTCGGTTCAGGCGGAGCGTGCTGCCCACCACTCGTGAACTCGAGATGCGCGTTGGTTCCCGGGACGGCGAGAAAGACTCCGTCGTAGCCTTCGTGGGCGTCGAAACGACCAGCCTCCCGTAGACCAAGACCGTCCCGATAGAAGCGGACGAGCTCGTCGAGCCGGGTCGTGTGTCGCGTCACACGGAGCTGCATTACGCAATGCGCTCTGTACCGACCGATGTTGAGCGTACGTTCAACCGGCTGGCGGCACGTTCAGGTTCATTCGAAACAGGTTCGCCGGGTCGTATTTGGCCTTGAGGTGTCTGAGACGTTCGTAGTTCGTTCCATACCCCGCCTTCACAAGCGCTTCTTTTTCCTCTCCGAAGCCTGCGAAATTGAGGTAGATCCCTCCAGTGGAGTGCCGCCCCATGGCGTCCCAGCACTCTCTGGCCCAGGCGATCGCGTCGTCGCTAAGGGCAGGGTCGTCCCAGCTTGCTTCGACCGTGACCAGGTAGCCGGCGTCGCGTCCGCCATACGCGGTGTCGCTCTCACCGATGTCGGCGATGGCGCCGCCGTTGTGCCACACGATGATGTCGGTGAGTGGCGACGGTCGGCGTCCGGCAAAGTCGGCGATGTCGTCGATCGCCTCGCTCGAGAGCTCGTCGAGCGCGCGCGACTTCCAGTAGTAGAAGCCGCCCTTTGGATAGAGCGCGTCGAAGCCGGATTGAAGGCCTAGCCACGGCCACGGCCCGCTCAGATCGAGGAGCGGCTCACCCAGCTCTCGCAGCGGCTGGACGACGGGCTCCCCTTCGTCGACGGGTCCCGCATACGCGGCTGCGACGACGAGCACCGGCCTTCCGTGGTGCTCCGGCGGGAACGGCTCGTGCGGCGGGACGCTCCAGGTGATCGCGACCGAGCTGAGCTCGTTTGAAGACGCGCTGACGTAGTCGCGCCAGGCCGGCAGCAATGTCTTGATCTCGTCGAGCGGATAGAAGATGGCACCGACCATGACCATCGGCCCGATGGGGTGCGCCTGGAACTCGAAGGACGTAACGACACCAAAGTTGCTGCCCGCGCCACGTACGGCCCAGAAGAGGTCCTCGTTCTCTGTCGCGCTCGCGCGACGCAGTTCGCCGTCTGCCGTGACGATGTCGACCGAAAGGAGGTTGTCGATCGTCAGGCCGTGCTTGCGCCGGAGGTGACCGGCGCCTCCGTGCAGCGTCAGGCCTGCGACACCGGTCGTCGACACGACCCCAGCGGGGACGGCAAGCCCAAAGAGCTGCGTCTCTCGATCGAGGTCTCCCAGCGTCGCACCGCCTTGTGCACGCACTCTCCCCGTTGGAGCGTCGACGTGGACGCCCCTCATCTGCGACAAGTCGATGACGATGCCGTCGTCGTTGACCGCATTGCCGGCGACGTTGTGGCCGCCGCCCTTGATCGATACGACCAGGCCGTGCTCGCGCGCGAAGTTCACCGCGTCGACAACGTCTGCAGCGCCGCTGCACTGGGCGATCATGGCCGGGCGCCGGTCGATCAGGCCGTTCCAGATCGTTCGCGCTTCTTCATAAGCGGGATCCTCGGGCGTGAGAACCGGCCCCCGCATCTGCATCGCGAACGCCTGCAGCTGGTCTGCGTCGACCTTCGAGTCAGTCATCAACGGAGTGCTCATGGGTCTCCCTCCATGGTGGTCTTTGGACCCCGCCTCCCTTAGTCGTGGTCGAGACGAGTCCGTTACAGAAGCTGCGCGAAGAGAATGTAACGCCCTGCGCCTTCGCTGGACTGAGAAGAATGCACCTCCGGCTTGTAGCAGCGTCCCTCGCCTGTGCTGCGCTGGCCGCAGGGTCAGCTGCCGCTGCTGCGGCGCCGCCACCGGCCGTGACGGTGAAGACGTCGTCGTTCGGGCGCATCCTCTTCGACGGCCGCGGCTTTGTCCTCTACGGCTTCACGCGTGATCCTCGCGCACGGAGCACATGCATCGGTGCGTGTGCTCGCGCGTGGCCGCCGTACATCGTGAAATCACGTCCGCGTGCGGGCACAGGTGTCACGGCTCGCCTGCTCGGGACGACGAGACGAGCGAACGGCTCGCTCCAGGCCACGTATGCAGGACGGCCGCTCTACTACTACGTCGGCGACCGGAAACCGGGGCAGATTCTGTGCCAGAACGTCACCGAGTTCGGCGGCGTGTGGCGCGTTGTTCGTCCCTCGGGACGCCTCGTCGGCTGACGAATTAGAGCCGTTCCAGGCGGCTGGGAGCCGACGAACTCTCTGAAGGAGGACTAAGTGCCGCTAATGCGACGCTTTCCGTCTTCCAAAGCGAGTGGAGCGTACGGGGATCGAACCGGTAACCTCCGGCTTGCAAAGCCGCTCCAGGACGTCTGCATGGGTCGCCTCCTGCCGTGAAACGGCAAGCTGGAGCCGGTCTTGATCCTTTCGCGATGGACTGCAAGGGCGCCCCACGGCACAGGTGTGCAGGCTGCCGCTTGCACCGTGCTTGCAACTAGGGACCGGACGTGGGTTAGCCATCGTCGGTCAGTGAGACTCGAAGCTGAAGCCTCGGGTACTTTCGCGAGGGAACCACCGCCAGCGCCCCTAACTGCCGGCGGTTCCAAGTCATCCTCAGTTCAGGGAGATATTGCGATCGTCGAGCTCGATCGGAGCGACGTACAACCCCGGCCATCTCAACTCCGGTCGGCCCGGCGCCGACGACGACGAACGTGAGCCACGCATCGCGTGCGTCCGCGCTCGGCTCGGCTTCGGCGGCTTCGAAGGCGGCGAGGAGGCGACTGCGGACGGCCAATGCGCTTTCGAGCGACTTGAGCTCTGCGGCGTACGTCCTCCATTCGTCATGGCCGAAGTACGAGTAGTGGGAACCGCCGGCGACGACCAGCGTGTCGTAACCGAGTCGCCTCGCCACCGGCACCGCCGAGACGGAGCGCAGGTGCAGCTCACGCGCGTCGAGATCGAAATCCGCGACGTCGGCCAGTACGACGCGAACGTTGCGGTCGCGCTTGAAGATCCCGCGGAGCGGATACGTGATCTCGCCAGCCGAAAGCGCCCCGGTAGCGACCTGGTAGGTCAGCGGCTGAAAGAGGTGGAAATTGCGGCGGTCGACGAGGGTGACCTCGACCGGCGCACGCCGCAGCTTCAAGACCGCCTGAAGGCCACCGAAACCTCCGCCGACGACGACGACGCGGTGTCGTCCCATCGGCCGAGAGTATTCCAGCGACCCAGCTGCGTGATGCTCGTGGCCAGGGCTGGTGTCTCAGACGCGGGCACGCAAAGTGGAGTGGGGGTGATTGGATGCGCAGCGCAGGCGATGACGAGTCTTGGCGCCACGTTGAGAGAAGGAGCGGTTCCGAACCCCGGGCGCTGGAGCGCCATGGCACGCTTCCTTCCGCAGATCAATGAGGTTGTCCGCAGCGACGAGATGCTTGCGCAGAGATGGCTTCCTCAGTGGGAGAAGCTCGCTGAGAGATCGTGGGCAAGCGCACTTGAAGCGGCCGTTGAGGGCGAAGGGCTACGTGACCGCGACCGTGCGTTGCGGGCGAGAGGCGCTCGTCGCGTGTTTCCCGAAGGCGCAGAGGGAGCTAGACCTCGAGCGCAGCGGCTCCGCCTCCTGCAACGGCGCGAGCGAGTGCCGCGTCGGCCTCCGCGAGGGGGAAAGACGCGCCGAGCTCGAAGTCGAGCCGTCCAGCGGCCAAGTCTTGACCGGCGCCTGCGAGCTGCTCCCCGTCGGCGCGCACGTACAGCGAGACGACTTCGATTCCTCGCTCGCTCTCGGGCGGGTCGGAAGTGATCGTGACCAGACGACCGCCGTCTCGAACCGCCGCGAGTGCGACCGCGGCACCGTCGGGCGCCGCGTTGGCAGCGGCATCGACACCATGACCGCCCGTCGCCGCCACGACCTGAGCCGTCCAGTCCGGGTCGTGGTAGTCGATCACCGTCGCGGCTCCGGAACCGATTACCCGCTCGCGACTCATCGGTCCCGCCGTCGCGATTACCTCAACGTCGCGGAGGGCTGCCATCGAGACGATCAACGCTCCGGTGGTTCCGCCCGCTCCGTTCACGAGCAGCCGCTCGCCGCGGTTCACGCGCAGGCCTTCGTCCAGCACCTGAACCGCGGTCAGTGCCGGGACCGGGAACGAAGCAGCATCCGTCCACGAAAGCTCCGCCGGTTTGGGGGCGAGCAAGGCGGCCTCGGCAACGAGCCACGGCGCCCAGCATCCTTGCTCCGCGAGTGGGAGCGGATGGGTGAACACCGGATCCCCGACCGACCACCCCTCGCACCCGGCACCCAAGGCCGCAACCACCCCTGCCGCCGCGACGCCGAGCGCCATCGGCGGCCCGCGTCCCAGATCCCAACGTCCGGTCCGGGCGAACTCATCCCAATTGCCGACACCGGCGGCCTTGACCTCGATGAGAACTTCGCCGGTGCGCGGCGCGCGAGGGTCAGGCACCTCCAGCACCGTCACACCGTCACCGAATTCTTCGATCCCTGCAACGCGCACGATCGGTCGCCGACAACCTAGCAACGTAGGAATCGGCGCGTCCTCGCGCCGGGCCGAACGGTCGTGCTCACCCACTTAGCCACCGGCAATAGCGGCGTACAGGGGTGGGCGAGCGTCCTGGAGTGGGCCAGTGTTCAGGAATGTCCCCCGAGCGGGTTCGCAGTCCAGCTCGGATCGCTTGAGGTTACGCCTCGACCAGAATCACCAGCGTCTCGGGAAGGACACCGTCGTGTGCCATCGCGTCTGCAGCTGGCTGCGTCTCCATCGCGGCCATGACGGCATCCATGTCGGCAACGTCCATCACCAATCCGACTCGGGTTGGATTCTCCGGATCGACGAATGTCCGGATGTTGGTGACTCCGAGGGGCCCGAAGAACTCCTCACGCTTCGGGGAAGCGAGCCAGTGATCCTTGTCCTTCACGTCGTGATAGGCCATCACAGTGGGCATCAAATCTCCTCATGTTTGAACGGCATCGGGTGCCCGAACCATATGCCTTGCACTGCGCGGGGCACATCTCGGTATCCGTCGTAGGCGCGCAGGCGAGACGGCGGCTCCATGGGCCAGAGTGCTCTCACCCGACGCTTGTTCCTAGGCGGGGCGTGGCGACGCTGCGATCCGTGCTACCAAACTGAGCAGACTTCAGCGAACGGAGCTGAGCTGATATGGCTTGAACAAGCCTGACGCGCCGGCACATACCTCCTTTCGTCGTTATCGCACCCAGGAGGTCAGGCTCGGCACGTTGGAGCGCACCGTGCTTGCAGAAACGCTTGCAGCGATCAGCGCACGTTAGCTGCGTAGAAAACGCAAAACCCTGTTAGCAGCGTCTTCTTCGATGGAGCGTACCGGGATCGAACCGGTGACCTCCGGCTTGCAAAGCCGGCGCTCTCCCAGCTGAGCTAACGCCCCGTAGCCGCATAGTAGAGCCAAGGGCGGTCTACGGCTGTTCCCAAGTCAGGCGGCGCCGGCAACACGGCTTTCTCTCGGCGGCTCGTTTCCTGAAGGAATCCGAGGGACTGCGGATCCGCGGCGTAACGGAGTCGGCTGCGGGAAGCAGGCAACGGGTCAGCGCGTCCGCCGATGCGGCTTCAACATGCAGGGCGGGACGATTGGCGTTGACGCGGCCGGCGCGCGCGCGCGCGCCGCGGCGAGGAGGACTCGATGGACCATGCCCCGATTCTCATCTGCTACGACGGTTCAGAACACGCGCGGACAGCGATTCGAGTTGCGGCCGAACTTCTCGGTCCGACCCCTGCGATAGTGCTCGACGTGGCGCCCCTGCTCACACCTGCGGAGCGTTACGCCGTAGCGGCCTCGGCTGGCAGCGCGGTGGAATTCGAGCACGCCCACGCCGAAGAGGCCGTCGAGCGGGCGACCGAGGGTGCGGAGATTGCTCGCGCGGCGGGATTCTCGGCGACCGCGCGGGGCTCGGTCGCCGCCTCGACGTGGGAGGGAATCCTCGACGTCGCCGAGGAGACGCGCGCGCGCGCGATCGTGATCGGCTCCCACGGTCGGACCGGTGTGCGGGAGTTCGTAGTGGGAAGCGTCTCGCACGACCTCATGCAACACTCGTCTCTGCCGCTTCTCGTTGTTCCTCCGCAGGCGCGACACCACTGATGAGCACTTTCGGGAAAGGACTCGTCGGCTTCCTCGTCGCGCGGCCGCTGATTGCGCTCCTCATCGCGGCGGCGGTGGTGGGAGTCCTACTGTTGACGCAGACCCACCGCCAGAAGACGCCGGTCACCCATCGTCCGGAGCGCGTCGGGCTTACAGACGCACAGCAGATGCAACTGGGGAGCGAGGAATACGCGAAGACGCTCCGGCAGTACCGCGCGCGAATCGTCAAGTCCGGGGCCGGCTACTCGGAAGTGCAGCGCGTCGCGAAGCGGATCGAGGCCGTGGCCGGCCGTGACAAACCGGCCTTTGTCTGGAAGGTGACTCTGCTTCGCAAGAACGAGGCGAATGCCTACTGTCTGCCGGGCGGCAAGATCGTCGTGTACACGGGCATCCTGCCGCTCACTCGAAACGACGCAGGGCTCGCAACCGTCCTGGGCCACGAAGTCGCCCACGCGACGGCAGAGCACGTGGCCGAGCGAATCGAGCGGCAGCACTTGACCGAGGTAGCCGCGACCATCATTGCGGGCGGCGTGGCGGTCACGCCTGGCCAATACATTCGGATCAGGGCGCTGCTCGGAGTCGGCGGCGAGGCCGCCTCGCTTCCGTTCAGCCGCGCACAGGAATCCGAGGCCGACCACATCGGGCTCGTTTACATGGCTAGAGCGGGATACAACCCACGCCAGGCGGTCGCCTTCTGGAAGCGTATGCTGCGGGCGTCGAGGGGCAAGGAGCCGCCCGAGTTCGCGAGCGACCACCCAAGCGACGAACACCGGGTGGAGCGGATCATGAAATGGCTGCCCGAGGCGGAGCTGGCGTACAAGCCGGTTAAGGGGAGCTGACGCTGGATGGCGAACGGGAATCTGGGAAGCTGCGCCTGCCCTTCTGCTTCGGCTGAGCTGGCACCCTCCGACGACGACACCCCACAAAGGAGTTGACGATGAGTTCGAACACCGCTGCGCTTCCGGCGCCACTGACGCGCGACGAAACCGGAACGCTCTTCGGACAGACGATGGGGCTCGTTGCGGTCACCGCGGCCCTGTTTGCGCTCGGCGCCTACCTCGGCCGAAACATGTCGTACGGGTGGGGATGGGTGTTCTGGATCGCGGGATTTGCCGCGCTCATCGGAATGAACGCCGTGGCGCAGCGGTCGGAGCGGGGGGCGGTCACTCTGCTCTTCGGGTTCGGCGTCCTGATCGGTCTCGCGTCGGCACCGACGCTGAGCTACTACGCGAGCACCAATCCGCAGGCTCTTTGGCAGGCCGGCGGGGCGACAGCACTTGTCATCGCAGGCTTCGGCGCTGCGGGCTACGCGACGCGCCGCGATCTCTCGGGGATGGCGCGTGCCCTCTTCTGGGCGCTGATCGCGTTGATCGTCTTCGGAATCGTGGCGATCTTCGTCCGGATCCCGCACAGCTCGCTTATCTACGCCGTAGTCGGTCTCGTGATCTTCGCGGGCCTGACGGCCTACGACTTTCAGCGTCTTCGGAACGCTCGAGACATCCGGACGGCACCGCTGCTCGCGGCGTCGATCTTTCTGGACGTCCTCAATGTTTTCCTTCTGCTGCTGTCGCTCTTCGGCAACCGCGATTGAAGCCCGGGGGTCGCGCTCAGGCGGTATCGCCCCGCGTAGCTCTCTGCGGGAGCTGAGCTCGAGCTTGGTGGACACCTTTCGCAGATACCATTCGATGGTGCGCGGGCTGAGGAACAGCTGTGAACCGATCCTCGACAACATCACGCTCACCCGGGTGACGAACACCGGCATTTCCTCGGGTCGTCTCCACTGGGAGAACACGCTCGGGTTCTTCGACGTCAAGGGCGCCATGGTCCCGGCCGCCGTGAGCGTCTTCCCTCGGGAGATGTACCAGGCCCCGCGCAGCTGGACCGAGCAGGCCTATCCCAACCTCATCTACTTCAACGAAGTCGACGCGGGTAACCACTTCGCTGCCTGGCAGGAGCCGGAGATCTTCACGAACGAGCTCCGCGCAGCATTCAGGTCACTCCGCGACGAAGGGAGGTCGTCATGAGCACCACCGCCGAGACCGCCACCGAGATCCGTCCTTTCCACCTCGAGATTCCAGAAGAGCAGATCGACGACTTGGGACGGCGCATCGCGCAGACGCGCTGGCCCACCAAGGAGCTGGTCGGAGATCGGTCGCAGGGCGTGCAGCTGCGGACGTTGCAGGAGCTCGCGCGCTACTGGGCCACCGACTACGACTGGCGCAAGGCCGAGGCGAGGCTTAACGCACTGCAGCAGTTCACGACCGAGATCGAGGGGGTCGACATCCACTTCATCCACGTCAAGTCGCAACACGAGAACGCGTTGCCGCTGATCATGACCCACGGTTGGCCCGGCTCGGTCATCGAACTGCTCGAGGCTGTCGGCCCGCTCACGGATCCCACCTCGCACGGTGGAACCGCGGAGGACGCGTTCGACCTCGTGCTGCCGTCGCTCCCAGGCTACGGCTTCTCCGGCGAGCCGAGGGAGGTCGGCTGGAATGTCGGCCGCATCGCTCAGGTCTGGGCGGAGCTCATGCACCGGCTCGGCTACACCCGCTACGTCGCCCAGGGCGGCGACGTCGGAGCTTCGGTCACGGACCAGATGGGCCGCCAGGCGCCCGAAGGGCTGCTCGGCATCCACATGAACCTGCTCGTCACGACTCTGTCCGGCGCTCCTGTGCCGGAGAACACAGAAGAGGAGCGGGCCGCGCGCGAGGCGATCAACGCGTTCCGAGCGAGCGGCTTCGGTTACTTCTTGGAAATGGCTACGCGCCCGCAGACGATCGGGTACGCCCAACTGGATTCACCTGTCGCCCTTGCGGCCTGGATGCTGGACCACGACACGGACGCTTACTACAAGATCGCGAGCGCGTTCGTCGACGGGAAGCCCTCGGGCAATCTCACTCGGGACCACATCCTCGACAACATCACGACGTACTGGCTGACGGGCACCGGGGCCTCCGCGGCTCGCTCGTACTGGGAGAACGGCCGATTCGGAGCTCAAGCGGCGGGCAAGACTCCGCCTCCAGTCACCCTTCCGGTCGGCTTCACCACGTTCCCCGGCGAGATCTGGCAGAGCCCGCGCAGCTGGATCGAGGCTAGCTACCCCAACGTCACCTACTTCAACAAGGCCGCCAAGGGCGGCCACTTCGCCGCCTGGGAGGAGCCCGAGATCTTCTCGCAAGAGATCCGGGCGGCGTTCGAGCCGCTTCGCTGAAAGGCGCTCCAAGGAGAGAGGTCAGCCATGGCCGTGCAGCAGCCGCCGGGGACCGCAGCCACGCTCGACAGGACGCCCGCCGCGATGGGAAGCTAGCCGTCGACGTGACGAAAATCGAGGCAACAACACTCGCGCCTGGCACCGTGGCGCCGGACTTCACGCTCCGGTCGACCCCGGATCAGAGCGTCTCGCTCTCGGAGTTCCGGGGGCAGCCCGTGGTCCTCGTCTTCTACCCCGAGGACTGGAGCCCGGTCTGTTCGGATCAGTTGGGGCTCTATCAGGAGTTGCTGCCGGAATTCCAGCGGCTGGGCGCAGAGCTCGTCGGCATCTCGGTCGACGGGATCTGGTCGCATCTTGCTTTTGCGAAAGACCGGAATCTCCACTTCCCACTGCTTGCCGATTTCGAGCCGAAGGGCGAAGTCTCACGCAGGTACCAGGTTTACCGCTCCTCCGACGGGACGAGCGAGCGGGCGCTGTATGTCATCGACTCCGACGGGATCGTCCACTGGAGTTACGTGTCGCCGGTCGGGGTCAACCCCGGCGCCGACGGGATCCTTCGGGCGCTCGAGGAGCTGCAAAACGGAGGTGCCCGATGACTCGAACGGAATGGTCCCCTGAGCTAGCACTACCGATCAGCGAGGAGCGCGACCACATTGACGGCCTCCCAGATGCCCTAGTGACACTCGTCGAGTACGGCGACTACGAGTGCCCCTACTGCGGCGCCGCCTACCCGATCGTCAAAGAGGTGCAAGCTCGGATGGGAGACGAATTGCGCTTCGTCTTTCGCAACTTTCCGATCACGACCTCGCATCCTCACGCCGAGCACGCCGCCGAGGCAGCCGAGGCTGCAGCGGCCCAGGGACGTTTCTGGGAAATGCACGATTACCTCTATGAGCATCAGCGAGGGCTGACGGATCAGAACCTCCATCAGTACGCGGAGGATCTTGGCCTGGATGTCGACAGGTTCGACAGCGAGCTCGCGGAACACGTGCACGGGCCGCGTGTGCGCGAGGACTTCATGAGCGGCGTCCGGAGCGGTGTGAACGGGACGCCGACCTTCTACATCAACGGCAGAAGGTACGACGACTCGTACGACGCCCAGACGTTGACGGCCGCCCTCGAGCAAGCGATCTCGAAGGCGTAGGAGGCGATGCTGCGCGTCGTGGCCGCTGCTTTGGTCGTGGCAGGCGCGGTGCTCGCGGCGGCTGCTGCCGCCGCGCCCGCACAGCCTGGCCGTGTCTTCTTTCTCCGAGGCGAACAGCTCGCGCAGGTACCCCGAGCGGCAACGTCGCCGGCGGCTGCGGTACGCCACCTGATCGCCGGTCCCACGCGACGCGAGCGCGCGCTGGGATTCCGGAACTACGTGCCGCCCAAGACGAAGCTGCTCGGCGTGCGCGTCGCCAACGGCATCGCAACGGTTGATTTCGACTCACGCTTCGTGTCGGGCAACAATCCGGGAAGCCTGCTCGCGCGCCTGTCCGAGGTCGTCCGGACGCTGACCGGGCTTCAGGGGACCAAGGCGGTGCAGCTGCTCATCAGCGGCAAGGTCACGACCGGCGTCTTCCCGGGTGTTCCGACGGAGAGCCCAGTCACCTTCGCGTATCTCCAGACCCCGAACAAAGGCCTGCCGAAGCCGCCCGAACGCAAGCGCGGGCACGTCGATCCACACGTCAAGACGGTGCAACTGCGCCTGGTCGAGCTGGGCTACCTGGTTACGGGCGATGCAGACGGTCGCTTCGGGCCTACGACGGCGAACGCGGTGCTCGCGTTCCAGAAGTGGGAGCGACTGAGCCGGACGGGGTTGCTCGACAAGCCGACGGAAGCGCGTCTGGCAGGCGCCCTCCGTCCCGCCCCGGTCACGCGCGTCTCGGCGGCAAAGCGCGCCGAGGTCCTGCTCGACCGCCAGGTCGCATTGCTGATCTCCGGCAATCGCGTCGTGCGGGCGATCTCCGTCTCGACGGGCAAGCCCTCGACGCCGACGCCGCCGGGGCGTTACCGCGTCTACGCCAAGATCCAGCGTTGGTGGTCGACGCCGTTCCGTGAGTGGCTGCCCTGGGCCGTGCCGTTCGTCGGCGGGATCGCCTTTCACGAATATCCGGTGGTTCCGGCGTTTCCCGCGTCACACGGTTGCGTCCGCCAGGCGCTCTCCGTCGCTCACTCGACCTACGACTTTGCCGAGATCGGAATGCCCGTTACCGTGCTCGCCCACTCGTAACCGCCAGGAGGTTTCACTGGCGACGGACCGCGGAAACGTGGGCCGGCTCAGGCCGCTTCAGGACGAGGCGTAGGCAGTGCCGGCAGGTCGAGATCCGGCTCGGACTCGGCGTCCTCCGCGAAGGATTCGGCCCAGTCGTCCGACTCGTAGTAGTCCCCGACGATCTCCTCGGCGTGCGAACCCGGCATCACTGCTCCTTTGTCGTTGTGGTCGCCGCAGTGACCGCCACAAGTTCCTCGAACAAGGATGTCGGCCCCGGGGGGAGAGGGGAGAATCCCTCGTCCGGGGCCGACGGATCGCGCGGGGTGTTGGAGGGAAGGTGCTAGGCCGCGCGTTCGAGTCGCTCTTCGACGCGCGCTCTGGCGACGATGTGGTCGCGGTCGCCGAAGCGGAGTTCCGCTTTCAGCGTCCGGTCCTCGTCCCAGAGGCGTTCGAGGCGCTCGCTCAGGCTTTTGAGCTCTGCAGCCGCTGCTGGGTCATGTCCTCTGGAGAGGATGTTCCACAGCTCGGTCCGACGCTCGCTGGCCTGTTGGATCTCTTCGTGAATTTCAATCAGCGTCATGCCTCTAAAAACGCGGTCCGGCCGGCTCTCATTCCCGGGGGCCGAGGAAAAAGAACACGAGCACGAGGATGCCCAGAACGGCGGCTCCGACCGCCACCGCGTTCAGCAGAGAGGTCACCGGTAGCCGAGCTCCTCCAGCCGCTCCTCGTCGATCCCGAAGTAGTGGGCCAGCTCGTGGAGCACGGTGATCCGGATCTGCCGCTCGAGCTCCTCCGGGTCGTCTCCGAAGTCCTCCTCGAGCGGTCGGCGGTAGACCGTGACCTTGGCCGGAAGGTACGGCTCTTCCTCGAAGAGCCCGAAGATGTCCGGCTCGTCCAGATTCTTCTCCTCGACGACCACCGCGACATTCTTCAGCCCGGCGGCGAGGTCCGGCGGGAGCGCGTCGAGGGCCACCTGGACGTGCCCCTCGAAGTCCATCACTAGTAGGCCGGCTGGAGCGGCTGGCGCACCGCCACGAGCCGGACGGTCAGCACCCCGAAGAGGAAGCCGCCGATGTGGGCGAAGAAGGCGACGCCTCCGCCGGCCTGTGGCTGGACGATTGAAAACCCGCCCTGCCAGAGCTGGAACACGAACCAGAACCCAAGGAAGACAACTGCCGGCAGCTCCTGGAAGAAGATGAGGATGAAGAAGATCGCCGTCAGGACGCGAGCGTTCGGCAGCAACACGAGGTAGGCCCCGAGCACCGCGGCAATTGCGCCGCTTGCGCCGATGTTCGGGATGCTCGCGTCCGGCACCGAGCCCCAATGGAGCGTCACGCTTGTCTGCACGGCCGTAGCGACGAGGCCGCCGGCGATGTACCAGAGGAGGAAGCGCACCCTCCCGAGTGCGTCCTCGACGTTGTTCCCGAAGATCCATAGGAACAGCATGTTGAAGATGATGTGCGCCCAGCCGCCGTGCATGAACATCGATGTGAACACTTCCTCGTACCAAGGGATCGCTGCGTGCAGAGCGGGCCCAACGCAGGGGCCGTCGACCTTGCATGGGTAGTAGCCGTAGTGGATGACGTCGGCGTCGACCGATGTGCCGGTGAACTCCCAGACCCACACGATTGCGTTGACCGTGATGATGCCCACCGTCACGATCGGAAACGCCCTCGTCGGGACGTTGTCTTTCAGCGGGAACATGGGGCGTGGAGTCTTACCGAATGACGAGAGCCATCAGGGCCTTCTGCGCATGAAGGCGGTTCTCGGCCTCGTCCCACACAGCAGACTGCGGCCCGTAGAGAACGTCTTCCGTGATCTCCTCGCCGTAGTGCGCGGGGAGGCAGTGCAGGACGATTGCATCCGGGCCCGCGCGAGTCACGAGTTCAGCATCGATGCCGAAGCCGGCCAGATCTTGCAGCCGCTTGTTCCGCTCGTCCTCCTGACCCATCGAGGTCCAGACGTCCGTGTAGAGCACGTCTGCCCCCTCGACCGCACCGGCCGGATCGTCGACGAGCTCGACTGAGCCCCCGGCCGCGCGCGCGATCTTTACAACCTCGTCGTCCGGGCGGTACGCCGGGGGAGTTGCCGCGACGAACGCCATGCCGAGCTTGGCCGACGCGACCATCAGCGAGGCGCACACGTTGTTGCCGTCGCCGAGATAGACGACCTTCAGTCCCTCGAGGCGGCCGAAGCGCTCGCGGATCGTCATTACATCGGCAAGTGCCTGGCACGGGTGCGAGCTGTCGGTGAGCCCATTGATCACCGGGATCGTCGCGTTCTCGGCGAGCTCTTCGACGTCGGACTGCGCGAATGTGCGGATCATGATCGCGTCGAGGTAGCGCGAGAGGACGACGGCAGTGTCCTTGATCGTCTCGCCGCGACCGAGTTGGAGGTCGCCCGCGGAGAGGTAGAGCCCTGTGCCGCCGAGTTGGTAGATCCCGACCTCGAAGGAGACCCGCGTCCGGGTCGACGGCTTCTGGAAGATCATCCCGAGCGTGCGACCGGGCAACAGGTGGTGCTCCTCGCCGGCCCGTTGAAGTCGCTTGAGCTCGTCTGCGAGGTCGAGTACCTCGAGCAGCTCTTCGCGGCTCCAGTCCGCGACGCGGGTGAACGAGCGCCCCTTGAGTCTGTCTGCGACGGCGACCATTCCCGGCTGCGAAGCCTATAAGTGGATCCGCGTTCCGGCGTTCCCGGCAAGAGCGGTCTCGAGTGCGTCGATGCTGGTGATGAGCGTTTCGCCGCCGAAGCTGAGCGCCGCCTCGACTTTGGGGCGCATCGACCCCTCAGCCAGGTCCGGCAGAAGCGCCTCGGCTTCAGCGCCCGACAGTTCGCGGATCTCCTCCGGATCGGGCTCGCCGAAACGCCGGTACACCGCGGGTACTTCGGTCAGGATCAGGAGCCGTTCCGCCTCGAGCCCGCGTGCGAGCAGGGCTGAAGCCCTGTCCTTGTCGATGACAGCGTCGATGCCCGCAAGGCGGTTGCCCCGGCGAACCACCGGAATCCCGCCACCACCGCAGGCGATCACGACGGTGTTCTGCTCGGCAAGTGTGCGAATGACTTCGAGCTCCACGATCTCGAGTGGGTCGGGCGAGGGCACGACCCGTCGATGCCCCCTGTTCGCGTCCGAGACCATCGCCCACCCTCGCTCGCGTTCGAGTTGCTCGCCCTGTTTGGCGGAGTAGAACGGCCCGATCGGCTTCGTCGGATGATCGAAAGCGGGATCCTCGGCGGCCACGCGAACGTGCGTGAGCACGCAGGCGATCGGCCGGTCGGCGAGCGCGGGGTAGAGCTCCGCGACGATCAGCGCACCGATTTCCGCTTGCGTCTGCGCAACGGCCAGCCACAACGGCAGAGCCGGTGCCTCGTCTGCCGCGCGCTCCTGGCGCAACAATTCGTTGCCGACCTGGGGTCCGTTGCCGTGCGTGATGACCAGTGCGCGCTCGTCGAGCAACGGCAGCAAGGCCGAAACCGCGCGGCGCAGGTTTGACAGCTGCTCGGCCGCGGTCCCTCGCTCGCCGGGACGCATGAGCGCGTTCCCGCCGAGAGCTACGACCGTAGTCACACCCGTGCTGTTACCAGCAGTCCCTTCTCGGCGAGGACGTCCTTCAACGTGGGCTCGCCCCGCTCCTGGAGCCTGTAGGTCACGCGCAGGGCCGGCTTGTCGATGTCGATCAGCTTGCGCAGGTCGATCGGGGTTCCGATCAACACGAGGTCTGCGTCAGAACGCTCGATCGTCTCGCGGAGGTCTTCCATCTGCTCGCGCCCATAGCCCATCGCCGGCAGGAGGGTCCCGACCTTCGGATAGTCCTCGAAGGTCTTCGCGATCGAGCGGACCGCGAAGGGGCGGGGGTCCACGAGCGCCGCCGCACCGAATTCCTTGGCGGCGAGGACAGCTGCTCCGTACGTCATCTCGCCGTGCGTCAACGTCGGACCGTCTTCGACGGCGAGCACGCGCTTGCCCGCGACCTCGGACGTGTCACCCTCGATCTGGAACGGCGAGTCGGCGAGCACCACCTGTGCGCGTGGCGCATTCGAGCGGATCGACTCGAGCACCGCGTCGATTCCCTCCTGCGTCGCGCTGTCCATCTTGTTGACGACGCAGACGTCCGCCATGCGGAGGTTCGTCTCGCCCGGGTGGTAGCGCAGCTCGTGTCCTGGACGGTGCGGATCGACGACGACGATGTGGAGGTCGGGCTTGACGAACGGCGTGTCGTTGTTGCCGCCGTCCCACAGGATTACGTCGGCCTCCTGTTCCGCCGCGCGCAGGATCTTCTCGTAGTCGACGCCGGCAAAGACGAGGTTTCCCTCGGCAAGATGTGGCTCGTACTCCTCGCGCTCCTCGATCGTCGCATCGGCGGCTTCGAGGTCCTCGTAATGTTCGAAGCGCTGCACGGCCTGTTTCGCGAGATCTCCGTACGGCATCGGATGCCGGAGCACGGCGACCTTCTTGCCGGCCTCGCGGAGCAGCTCGGCGACCCGCCGGGTGGTCTGGCTCTTGCCGGACCCGGTGCGGACCGCACAGATCGCGACGGCCGGTTTGCTCGAAGCGAGCATCGTCTCGCGCGGCGAGATCAGACGGTACGAAGCGCCGGCCGCGAGCGCGCGCGAGCCGATGTGCATCACGTGCTCGTGCGTCACGTCCGAATAGGCGAAGACGACGTCGTCGATCTCATGCTCGCGGACGAGTTGCTCGAGGGCGGACTCGGGCAAGATCGGAATTCCCTCCGGATACAGCGACCCGGCGAGCTCGGGCGGATACTTGCGCCCGTCGATGTTCGGGATCTGAGTCGCGGTGAATGCGACCACCTCGCACTCGGGCCGGTCCCGGTAGACGAGGTTGAAGTTGTGAAAGTCGCGTCCGGCAGCGCCGGCGATCAGCACTCGCGTCCTGGCCATGCATAAAGCCTATTCACTGAGTCGGATCCCGTGTAAAGGGTCGTGGATCGGGCCTGAAAGCGCGCTTGCGGCAGAGCCAACGAGGCCGGAGGCTAAGACCAGGCGAAGCCGGGCTTAGACGGAGGCGACCTGATGCGGGCGCGGCCGCGTCAGCGCCCGTGCCCGCACGGAACGGAACAGACGCCGAGCAGATACACCAGAGAAGTGCGCGGGCTTCGCCCGCGCACGTTTCGCGCGAAGCGCTCTACCCGATTCCGGGCGAAAGCGCAGCTTTCGCTCAGCGGAGAACCTCTCTGACCCGCTCTGCGACGGACTCCATCTCGAGGGTGTAGCCGGTGACCTCCTTGAGCATTTCTTCTGCGCGCATCTTCTGGCCCTCGCCCCAGAGCTCACGGAGAAGCGACCCTGCCTCGCGGCTTGCGAACCACTTGGAGCCGAACTTCTCCTTGAGGAAGGCGCGCAGCTGCGCCTCGAATGCCCAGGAGCGCAGGTAGGAAGAGACGTAGAAGCCCGAGTCGATGTCGGCGAGGTAGTTCGCCGGCGTGACGTCGATCTTCAGCGCGTCCGAAAGGAGCTCCTCGTAGCGGCCTCGCATCGTCGTCACGTCTTCTGCCGCGTGGAACTCGAGCTCGTACAGGATCTTCGCCGCGTAGCGGCGCACGAAGTAGAGAAGCCCTGTCGCGCCTTCGATTGCGTACTCGTTCGGTCGTGGGAAATCGAGGCGCCGCGTCAGCCATTCGGGCTCGTCGGTGAGGTGCTGCAGAAGCATCGCCCAGCCTTCGGTGACCGCGTTGTCGCCAAGCCGCTTCTCCTCCATGGAGAGGTTGCGTGACGTGTGCGCGAAGTGCTCGGTGTGTCCGCCCTCGTGGAAGAGCGCGCGCCAGTCGTCCGGGCCGCCGATCGGCTGGATGACGAGCACGACGCGGTCGGGTACTTCGATCGGCGCGCAAAATGCCCGCGGGCTCTTGTTCGGTCGCTCTTCGAGATCGAGGGTGACGTTCTCCTGCGCGTTCAGGTCGATGCCGAGGTCTTCGAGCGTGCTCTCCAGGGCCGGCACCATCCGGTCCGCGGGGAAAATTGGATCCCACTCCGGCGCGCGGAAAAGGCGAGGCACGTCCCAGCGTTCCGCTTCGCCCAGCGACACGCCGACGCGCGTGCGGAAGAGCTTGTCGGCCCACTCCTCGTAAAGCTTCTCCGTCGAACTGAGGAAGGTCTCGCATTGTTTTGCAAGATCATCGAGTGCGGACGACGGCAGCGCGCGGCGGTAGAGCTCGAGGTAGTTCGCATACTCGAGGTCGCGTGCGCCGCGCTGCACGACCTGGGCGGCGTCGAGGTGGAGCGGGTTCATGTGCTCGTCGAGAACCGCGTTCGCCTGGGCGTCGAGCTCGCGCCGCTTGTTGCGATCGGCCTCGTTCGCAAGAGCCGGACGCACCATGCGGTAGGGGATGTCCTCTCCGCTCACTCTGACCGACAGCTCCGATTCGAGCTGCGCGAGCTTCTCGGCGTGGTCGCGGGTGAGATCGCCGAAGTAACCCTCGCAGGCGAAACGCCACAGCTCCCGCACGCGTGCGCCGCCGTTCACTGCCAGTCCGATTGCTTTGACCTGGTCGAGCTCTGTGAGGTTCGTGTGGCGCTCGTAGATCGGCGCCAGGTCGAACGTCTCCTTCAGGCCGGCGTAGTGGAGGTAGAACTCCTCGTCGAGCTCGGCGATGAACCGGTCCGCCTGTTCGCGATAGGCGTCCAGTTCCCGGTCAGAGGGCGGGGCTGGAGGCATTGTCTCGTAGGATACGCAGCAGTGCAGGAGATCCGTGTGAAGACCGAGCGGCGCACCCAGCTGGTGGATATCACTCGGCAGGTGCAAGAAGCGATCGCCTCGGCCAACGGCGCGGCGGCGGCGCTCGTCTACGTACCGCACACCACAGCGGCGATCACGATCAACGAAGGGGCCGATCCCGCTGTCGCCCAGGACCTCGAGTCCGCGCTGGAAAAGGTGGTCGACGACGGCTGGGACTGGAAACACGTGGAGGATCCGGACGGGCCGAATGCGCCCTCGCACATCCGGGCGTCTCTGATCAGCCCACACATCCTCGTGCCGCTTGCCGACGGCGAGCTTGCCCTCGGGCAGTGGCAGGGGATCTTCTTCTGCGAGTTCGACGGGCCCCGCGAGCGGAAGGTCTACGTCACGCCGCTGAGCTAGCGCGGGCGTACGGCTTACCGCACCGCAACACACCGGCGCACCACATATTCCAGCGCTCGTCGTGCTGCGAACCTCTTGGGCATGGACACGGATCGCCTAGGAGGCAGCGATGAAGACTGATGCTCTGGTGCTACCGCACGAACCGGGTTGGAACGAAGCCCGCCTCGCCTGGAACCTTGCCGTCGACCAGCAGCCGGCCGCGGTCGCGCTGCCTGAATCACCCGAGGATGTGGCCGCCGTCGTGCGCTGGGCCCGGAGCCGGGGCCTGAGAGTTGCTCCGCAGGGGACTGGACACAACGCTGCTGCGATGGGCTCGCTCGCGCACACCGTGCTCGTGAAGACCGAACGCATGCGTGGCGTGACGATCGATCCTGTTGCTCGCAGCGCGCGAGTCGAGGCCGGAGTGCTGTGGGCTGAGGTCAGCGAGGCTGCCGCCGAGCACGGTCTGGCCGCGCTCGCCGGATCCTCACCCGATGTCGGTGTCGTCGGCTACTCCCTCGGCGGAGGCATCAGCTGGTTCGCGCGCAAGCATGGGCTCGCGGCCAACAGCGTCACCGCTATCGAGCTCGTGAACGCAGACGGCGAGTTTGTGCGCGCAGACCCAGAGAACGAGTCGGAGCTTTACTGGGCGCTTCGAGGTGGCGGTGGTTCGTTCGGCGTGGTGACGGCACTCGAGTTCGCGCTCTATCCGATTCCCGAGGTGCACGCAGGCGTGCTGTTCTTCCCGCTCGAGCGTGGAGCCGAGGTGCTGCGAGCGTGGAGGCGCTGGATCGAAGACGTGCCAGATGAGGTCACGTCGGTCGGCCGGTTCCTGCAGTTCCCGCCGATCCCCGACATCCCCGAGCCGCTGCGCGGCGGATCGTTCGTCGTCGTCGAAGCAACGTCCCTGCTGGGCGAGCGCGCGACCGACGAGCTCCTGCGTCCGCTGCGCGCGCTCGGGCCTGCCATGGACACTTTCGCGACGATTCCGGTCGAGCAGTTGAAGCATCTCCACATGGATCCCGAGCATCCGGTGCCGGGCGCCGGTGACGGGATGCTGCTTGGTGACTTCACGGACGAGGCGATCGAGGCCATAGTCGCCGCGGCCGGGGCCGACTCAGGCTCGCCGCTGCTCACGGTCGAGGTGCGACACCTCGGCGGCGCGCTCGGTCGTACGCAACCGGGCCACGGCGCTCTCGCGACGATCGAGGCCGGGTTTGCGATGTTCGCGGCCGGGATCTCGATGACTCCCGAGATGGGCGCCGCAGTGAGGGCGCACATCGAGGTCGTCCAGGCGGCTCTCGCTCCCTGGGATGCTGGACGCGACTACCTCAACTTCACGGAGCGGCGGGAGCGCGGCGAGCGGCTGTTCGGCGCCTCGACGTACAGGCGTCTGCAGACGGTGAAGGCGCAGGTGGATCCGCAGGATCTCTTCCGGTCGAATCATCCGGTCCGGGCGGTGGCGCCGAGCCTCCGCAAGGCGGCCTGATCGCGTCCGAGGAGATCTCTTAACGCGGCCCTAACCGTGCTTTAAAGGCGCGCCGCTACAAAGCGACCGTCGAGGCAAGGAGGGTCATGCGAAGCTCGCTCGTCGCGATCGCGCTGCTGGGGGCCGGGCTTGCCGCGGTTCTCGCCGCGTCTGCGCTCGATGCGGGGACGCAACGCATGCCGCCAAAGGCGCCGGTTGCGATCCACAAGATCAAGCACGTCATCGTGATCATGCAGGAGAACCGGTCCTTCGATCAGTACTTCGGCACGTTTCCCGGGGCTGACGGTTTGCCACGCGACGCGAACGGCGACTTCGCAGTGTGCGTTCCCGATCCGTTGAAGGGTGCTTGCGAGAAGCCGTTTCACGACACGAACGATCTCAACGCCGGCGGCCCTCACGGCGCCGCGAATGCGGTCGCCGACGTCAACGGAGGCAAGATGAACGGCTTCGTCGCGCAGGCGGAGGTCGCGAAGCGCAGGGGATGCAAGAAGAGCCCCAACGACCCGATCTGCTCCCAGCGCTCGGCGAATCCCGATGTCATGGGCTACCACGATGGTCGCGACATCCCGAACTACTGGGCGTATGCCCGGAACTTCGTCCTCCAGGACCACCTCTACGAGCCGAACGCCTCCTGGAGTCTTCCTGCTCATCTGTTCCTGGTCTCCGAGTGGTCGGCCCGTTGTTCGCGCGCGAACGATCCGATGAGCTGTGTCGACGCGCTGCAGAGCCCGGCCGCACCACCTGATTGGCCTGGGAGCAAAGGTGTCGCCCCGAACTACGCGTGGACCGATCTCACGTATCTGCTGCACAGGCGTGAAGTCAGTTGGCGCTACTACGTCTTCACTGGCACCGAGCCGGACTGCGAGGACGACGCGATGATCTGTGAATCAGTCAAGCAACGCGCGAAGACGCCGGGCATCTGGAACCCCTTGCCGTACTTCGACACCGTCAAGCAGAACGGGCAGACGCAGAATGTCACCAGCCTCTCGAACTACTTCAAGGCTGCGAAGGACGGCAAGCTGCCTGCGGTTTCGTGGATCAACCCGACCGGCTCGGTCAGCGAGCATCCGCCTGGCCTCATCACGGCGGGGCAGGCGTACGTGACAAGGCTCGTGAATGCCGCGATGAGCGGACCGGACTGGAAGTCCACCGCAATCTTCGTCGCCTGGGACGACTGGGGAGGCTTCTACGATCACGTCAGGCCACCGAGCGTCGACGAGAACGGCTATGGCCTGCGGGTCCCGGGGCTTGTGATCAGCGCGTATGCGCGGAAGGGCTTCGTCGACCACCAGACCCTGAGCTTCGACGCCTACGCGAAGTTCATCGAAGACGATTTCCTGGGCGGACAGCGGTTGAATCCGGCGACCGATGGTCGTCCGGATCCACGGCCTGATGTCCGCGAGAACGAGCCGATCCTCGGCACGCTCGTTCGCGACTTCAACTTCGCGCAGAAGCCACGTCGACCCATGCTCTTGAATCCGCGCCCTCAGACCGACCTTCACTGAGTCGAAGACACGAGCGGCTACGCTCAACGAGTGGCCGCTCCTGTTACCAGAGACCAAGAGCTCGAGCTCACGATCGACCGTCTCGCCTATGGTGGAAACGGCGTCGCGCGCCTGAACGGGTTCGTCGTCTTCGTGCGACGCGGCCTGCCCGGCGACACGGTTCGCGCACGCGTTACGAAGGTGCAGCGGCGGCACGCCGAGGCGCTCGTCACCGAAGTTCTGCAGCCGAGCCCGCTGCGCATCGAGGCGCCGTGCAAACACTTTCCGGCCTGCGGCGGGTGCCGCTTCCAGGATCTCGCCTACGAGGCGCAGGCACAGTCGAAGCACGATCAGGTCGCCGATGCGCTTCGCCGGATCGGAGGATTCGCAGAGCCGCCGCTCGAGGAGCTCCTGCCCGCGGACGAGATCTTCCATTACCGCAACAAGCTCGAGTACTCGTTCACGCAGCTGGAGGACGGCCCGACGCTCGGCTTTCACAAGGCGGGTCGCTGGGACGAGGTCCTTCAGATCGACGAATGCTGGCTCACGACCGACGTCGGCAACGCCGTTCGCAACGCGGTGCGAGAGTGGGTGCGCGGCGACAAGCTAGTTGCGTACGACCAGACCGAGCACACGGGTTATCTCCGGCATCTCGTCGTGCGCGAGGGACGGAACACGGGGCAGATGCTCGTTCAGCTTGTGACCGCTCCCGGTGAGAAGTTTGACCGCGGCGGCTTCGTCGACGTGCTGCGCCAGTTTCCTCAGGTCCGGTCGATCCACTGGGCAGTGAATGACAGGCCCGCGGAGGTGACGACGAATCTTCCGAGTGAACTGCTCTGGGGTGAGGAGGCGATCGAAGAGGAGCTCTGCGGGCTGCGCTTCCGGGTGAGGCCGAATGCGTTCCTGCAGACCAACACCGGCATGGCAGAGAAGCTGTACGGGATCGCCCGCGAGTTCGCCGCGCTGACAGGCAACGAGACGGTGTACGACCTCTACTGCGGCATCGGGACGATCGGTCTCGTGTTGGCACGCGATGCGCTGACCGTCTGGGGTCTCGACGTGTCGGAGGAGTCGATCGCGTGCGCGCTCGAGAACGCAGACCTGAACGAGATCCACAACGCGGCCTACTTCGCCGGCAACGTCGGCCAGACGCTCGAAGACTTGCACACCCGGAGCGGCGACCCCGACGTCGTCGTCGTGGACCCGCCGCGCGCGGGCCTCGCGGGTAAAGCGTTGAAGCGCCTCGGCGAGATCGGCGCGCACAGGATCGTCTACGTGAGCTGCAATCCCACGACGCTCGCCGGCGACGTGAAGCGCCTCCGGTCGCAGTACGGCTGCGACCTCCGGCGCGTGAAGCCGGTGGACATGTTCCCGCACACGCCGCACGTGGAATCCGTTTCGCTGCTCGAACTGACGTAGGGCACACTTACGACACGTTGTCGGACACCAGGGACTCTGGCACGGACAGTCTGGACCGCCGCGAGTTCCTCGCTCGCGGCGGTCGTCTCGCTCTGGGCGGAGCCGCCGTCGTTGCGCTCCCGGGCTGGGTCACGGCCGGCTGGCGTTCGACGGTCGACCCTCGGGTCGGGGAGCTCGCGGGGTTGGTGCAGGGCACGGTGGTCACGCCGGCCGATTCCGCCTATGACTCGGCCCGCCGGCTCTACAGTCCTCGCTACGACTCCGTCCGTCCAGGGGCAATCGTCTTCTGCGAGACGACGCAGGACGTCTGGCGCACGGTGCGGTGGGCGAAGCGGCACTCGATCCGCGTCGTCGCGCGTGCCGGAGGACATAGCTACGCGGGCTATTCGACATGTCGTGGCGTCGTCGCCGACGTCACACGTCTGAGCGACGTCACCGTGAATCCCGCGGCGGGAACAGCTACGGTCGGCGCGGGCGCGAGGCTGATCGACGTCGACCAGCAGTTGTTCCAGAGCGGCGTGATGATCCCGGCCGGATCGTGCCCGACCGTCGGCATCGCGGGACTGACGCTCGGCGGCGGCCACGGGTTTTCAGGTCGCAAGCACGGCCTGACATGCGACAACCTGCGCTCGTTGACAATCGTGACGGCGAGCGGTCAGGCGCTGCTCGCAAGCCAGGCGCAGCACCCCGATCTCTTCTGGGCCTGCCGCGGAGGCGGCGCCGGCCAGTTCGGGATCGTGACGAGCTTCGTCTTCAACACGCATCCCGCGAGCGACGTCGCAACGTATCGGGCAACGTGGAACTGGAGCGACGCGGCCAAGATCGTCGCAGCCTGGCAGGCATGGGCTCCGACCGCGCCCGACGAGCTGTTCTCGATGTGCGACCTGATCGCGACCGACGGGACCGGCGGTCCGATCGTGGCGTCGAACGGCCAGTACTTCGGCGGCACCGCCGCTCTGCAGACGCTGCTTCAGCCACTCGTCAACGCTGCGCCGCCGAAGACGATGGAGATTCGCCTCCGCTCGTTCGTCAACGCAGCGCTCGACTGGGCCAACTGCTCGGAGGTCGCGCGCTGTCACATCGGAGTCCCGAATGCGGAGGTCGGCCGTTCCGACTTTCTCGCCAAGTCCGACTACGTCGCGACGCCACTGCCGAGCGGCGGGATCCAGGCGATGATCCAGAAGATCGAGCAGCGGCAGAACGAGCCCGCGCTCGGCGGCGGCAGCATCCTCATGGATGCGTACGGCGGCGCGATCAACCGCGTCGCCAAGGACTCAACCGCGTTCGTGCATCGTGACCAGCTCTTCTCCGTCCAGTACGTCGCCGGGAGCTCGTCCCCGGCGGACGCGGACTGGCTGCGCGCGTTTCGCGGGGCGATGGCGCCGTTCGTCTCCGGTCAGGCCTACCAGAACTACATCGACCCGGAGCTTCAGCAGCCGAACGTCGCGTACTACGCGTCGAATCTGCCGCGCCTGCGGAGGATCAAGGCTCGCTACGACCCGAAGAACGTGTTTCGGTTCGATCGGAGCGTGCAGCCCGCAGCTCCGTCCTGACGCGAGACCACAGCAGGTCGGCGTTCGCGAGCAGGAACCCAAGTGCGAGTAACGGCAGCGCAGGCAGGCCGCCGATGTCGCGCCAGACCGCAAGCGCAAGCGTCGCACCGAAAGACAGAGTCAGCAACAGCCACGTCAGCCGCGGCCGGAGGTTCCACCGTACGGACGCCGCCAGGAACAGGGCGAAGAACAGCAGGTCGGGCAGGCCGAGGTTCGCTGCCCCGTTCTCGCCCGGAATCGGGAAGGCGAAGGAGAAGTTCGTGAAGACGCTGCGGTGCTCGGTGACGATCACCTTCGTCGGCCCGCGCCACACCGAGTAGGCGTCGACCCACGGGATGATCAGCGCCACGAGGACGATCCAGCTCAGACTCTCGAAGTAGCGGAGGAACCAGAAGCCGAACGCCGTGACGCCGAAGAGCTTGCAGAAGTTCTCCGGGGTGCTCGCGCCCACGAGATGCAGGAGGAGCGCGGCGAGGCCGAACGCAAGCCCAACCCAGATGAGCCCAGGGGCGTCCCAGAAAGGAAGCACGAGCCAGACCAGCGCAAAGCAGGCCGGGATCAGCGCGAACGAAACGAACGCGATGTCCCACCACGTCGATGCATTCCACAGCCGATCGTGGAATGCGTAGTAGAGCCCGAGCGCCGTCCCGAGTACTAGTAAGGCGGCAGCTCGGCCCACCATTGGCCGAGTGGCTTGAAGGCGTTCCAAAACTTCGTCTTTGCGGGAGCTTCGTCGAGTGCCGTATCGATGTCGGGGACCACGAGTACCTGCACTGTCGGCGTGAAGCGCTGGAGCTCTCCCGGCTTGTCCTCCACCTTATCCGCGAGCGGAAACTCGATCGAGTTCAGGTACTCGACTGTGTTCTCTCCCATCGCGACGATCAGCTTCGGCTGCACGATATGCAGCTCGCGGGTCAGGAATGGGCGCGACTCCTCCTCGTCGCCGTCGGCGAACTTGACGCAGTTCGTCCCGTAGACCGACATGGGGTCGACGTGCAGGCGCTGCAGGGACTTCAGGATCGCCTGGCCGGCGCGCCCGTAGAACGCGACTCCTTCCTGGACCTCTGCCGGCTGTGGCTTGAACTTCAGCAGCATCACGTCGGCGAGCGGATGGCCGGAGCCGACGACGGGCACGCGCGCGCCGCCCGTCCGTGCCACCTCGTGGGCGAGATCGTTGATCTCGACGATGGCTTTCTGGAGGTACTTCTCGTAAATCTCGTCGGTCGCCGGCACGCTCTCTCCAGTTTCGGGACTAGCGAACCCGTTCCTTGGCCTGGGCCATCCACTTGAGAGACTGGAGGTATACGAGCGACCGCGGGCGCCTCAGAACCTGGGCCGACTGGAGGCTCTGGAGGAACTCCTCCCGGCCGTGGAAGGCACGCATCCGCAGGGCGCCGGTGCCTACGCCCTGGAGGACATGAGCGTCGGATCCGGCTCCCATGGTTAGGTTGTACTTCCGGGCGAAGCGCATCGCCTCGTCGTTGTAGGCCTCGAAGAGGAGTCGCGCGTTGTAGACCTCGAAGATGTCGATGTCGGCGAGGTGTTGCTGCAGCGTCGCCGGGTCGGCGATCGAATGCATGCGGTCGAAGGGATGCGGGAGGTAGACAACCCCATCTTGCTCCCTGATCGCCGTCACGGTCTCTTCGAACGACATTCCGCGTGGGATCTCCTGCCGCAGGTAGAGGCCGATCACCTCGCCCTGCCCGTCGGTCTTGATCTCCTCGCCGGGAATGACGACGAGCTCGTGATCGGTAGCAAGCTGTGCGGTCTCGAGTGCGCCCCCGATGGCGTTGTGATCGGTGACGGCGATCGCGCCGAGGCCGATCGCCTCGGCATGCATTACGAGGTCTGCTGGATCGACGGTGCAGTCGTGCGACCAGCTCGTGTGCATGTGGAGATCGCAGAGGATCCAATCGCGGTCGGCGAGCGGTTCCGCCGCCGCGCGCGGCCCATGACGTCGTTTGGTGAGCTCCTGGTACAGCGCGTCGAGCTCGCGGGCGACGTCCGTGAAGCTCTGGCTTCCGGCCTCTCCGAGCGCGCGCTCGGCTTTGCGCCGGCGAAAGTCCGGGTCCTCGGCGAGCCGTGCGACCTCGGCGCCCGCGAGCTCGGGCTGCTCTCGCATCCCGGGCGGTGCGGCGATTGCACATCCGGCTGCGGCTGCCTCGAGCCGGACGCGGTTCAGGCCCGCGAGCGCAGGGACGAAGACGCTCGTCTCGGCGAGGAGCGGCGCTCTTGCCGCGCCGTCGCGGGCCGTCCGGATGTGCACGCGGTCGCGAAGCGATCGTGGAATCGTGGGACGCCCGGCGAGCGGTTTCGTCCGCAGCAGCAGCAGCTCCCAGTCGGGAAGCTCTTCCAGCGCCCGAAACACGCCACGCAGCAGAGCGCGCTCGTTCGGACGCCACTCGAGGATGATCAAGTTCCGCTTGGTGCCGGGTCGGAACAGCGTCGTGTCGACTCCCTCGCCGATGACCCGGTAGTGGCCGGGGAAACGCACGGCCGCCGCCTCGGCCGTCTCCTCGCTCGTCGCGACGAGTGCATCCACTCGTGCGAGTAGCCGATCGCGCTGGGCCTTGCCGGGCGGGTAGCCAAGCCGCTCGGGCGAGAGGAACGATGCAACCGTCAGGGCCTGCGCGTCGCGCAGCGCGAGGTACGACAACGACGGCAAGCCCGGCTCGAAGCCGTGCACGACGTCGAAGCGTCCTAGCGCCAGGGCGAGCGAGAGGTTGGCGCGTGCACCGACCGGGACGCCGATGCGGCTTCGCCGCGAGATCGGCACCGCGGGTCCGAGTACGACCACCTCCGAGTCGAGCCCGTCGAGGAGTGCCCGGCGCCCCGCAGCGAGGTCACGGGCCCGGTTCGAGGAGGCGAGCACGGTCACCGAGTGGCCAAGGCCGCGTAGCTCTTTTGCAACGCCCGTCACGTGCTCGTTGACGTCGTGTGGCTGAGACCACGCAAAGGGCGTAACCAGGCAGATTCTGAGGCCCATCGCTCTCGGTAAGCCTAGCCGTGAGGTCATCGACCACACGCAATACGACATGACGTCGATCCTCGCGCTGATCGAAGAGGACGAGAGCCGCCCACAGGGGCGGCTCTCGTCGATCTCCTAGGGTGCTGCGACTGAGGCCGGCGACAGCGTCCGCGCGTTCTCGCCGATGAACTTCTCGGTTGCCTCGTAGGCGTCGTCGTCCGGCACCTGCTTCGGCGGTGACTTCATCAGGTATGAGCTCGGGCCCTCGAGGGCGCCGGCGACGCCGTTGTTCAGCGCCAGCTTCGCGAGCCGCACCGCATCGATGACGATGCCGGCCGAGTTCGGCGAGTCCCAGACCTCGAGCTTCAGCTCCAGGTTGAGCGGAACGTCGCCGAATGACGAGCCCTCCATGCGGATGTACGCCCACTTGCGGTCGGTCAGCCACGGCACATAGTCGGACGGGCCGACGTGCACGTTCGCTGCGCCGAGGTCGTAGTCGAGCATGGAGGTCACGGCGTTCGTCTTCGAGATCTTCTTCGACTCGAGCCGCTCGCGCTCGAGCATGTTGAGAAAGTCCGAGTTGCCGCCGACGTTCAGCTGCATCGTCTTGTCGAGCCGGACTCCCCGTTCGCGGAAGAGCGAGGTCAGCACCCGGTGCGTGATCGTCGCGCCGACCTGGGACTTGATGTCGTCGCCGATGATCGGCAGGCCCTTCTCCTCGAAGCGCCGCTGCCAGTAGGCCTCGCGGGCAATGAAGACGGGCATGCAGTTGACCATCGCACAACCGGCCTCGAGCACCTGTTCGGCGTACCACTTGACGGCGGCGTCGGAGCCGACGGGGAGGTAGTTGACGACCACGTCCGTCTTGGTGTCACGGAGGATCCCCACGACGTCGTCTGTCTCGCCGGGCGCCTTCGTCACGACTTCGGAGATGTACTTGCCCAGTCCGTCGTGCGTCATGCCGCGAGAGACCTCGACGCCGGTCTTCGGGACGTCGGCGAACTTGATCGTGTCGTTCGGGTGCGCCCAGATCGCTTCGGAGAGATCCTTGCCGACCTTGTCGCTCGTGACGTCGAACGCGGCGGTGAACTCGATGTCGCGGATGTGGTACCCGCCGAGGTTCACGTGCATCAGCCCCGGGACGAACTGGTCCTCGGGCGCGTCCTTGTAGTACTCCACTCCCTGCAGGAGCGAGTTGGCGCAGTTGCCGACGCCGACGATCGCAACGCGAACGGGGCCGTCCTGGCGCGCCTTGCCGTTCTGCTTGCCGTTGTCATGAGCCATCTAAAAAGACCTCCTATCGCATTCCTGCTATGCCGAGGAAGATAGCAGGAATGCGATACGGCCTTAGGGCAGCCGGCGCGCCGAGGGGCCGGTTATGCCGCGCCCCTGGCCAAATCGGCGGTACAGGTACAGCAGGAGCACCGCACCGAGGAAGGCGAAGATGAGGCCGCCGGCGGTTCCGATCAGGAGCCTCGCGAGGATTCCGCCGATGATCGAGCCGCCGAGGCCGAGTCCGATCGTCGCGTACCAGGGCATCGGATCGGGCCCCGGAAGCGAGAGACGCGCGAGCGCGCCGACGATGAAACCCCAGACGATCAATCCGATGATGAAGATCAGCAAGGAACCCTCATTTCTCGCGTGCGAGCAGTTGTTTGCGGACGTACAAGATTCGCTGCAGGACAGTTAACCAGGCTGTCGCCGTCAGCAGTGAGATCGCACCCACGAGCAGCCAGATGCTGATCGGAGCGAGCACGAGACCGGCCGTGATCACCACGACGCGTTCGGCGCGAGACCCGATGCCTACGTCCCCGCGCAGGCCGAGCGCCTCAGCCCGCGCGCGTGTGTAACTGACGAGGAAGGAGCCGGCAACGCCTGCAAAGGCGAGCGCGAGGGCAACCGGATGATCGTATCGGTGAAAGACGAGCGCGATTGCGCCGAGCATCGCTCCCTCGCCGATGCGATCGGTGGTCGAGTCGAGGAATGCGCCGAACGTCGTCGTCTTCCCGCCGGCGCGCGCAAGCGCACCGTCCAGGATGTCGAGGATCGAGCCGACGACGAACGCCGCTGCGCCGGCCCAGTAGAAGAGCCACGGGTTGCGGTTCTCGAAGAAGACGAGCACGGAGGCCGCGAGACAGAGGGACACGCCCGCGGTGGTGAGTGCATTCGGCGTCACACGGGTGCGTGCAAGGCCTCTCATCGAACGGGAGGCGAGTGTTCGTGCTCCCGTCGTGTAGCCGTGTTTGACCCGGCTGAGAACGGCGCTTTCCCTCATGTCCTGACCCATCGCATTCCTGCTATGGGCTGGACTATAGCAGTCTTGCGATGAAGCCCTGGACGCGGTCTCGGTAGAGGATCGCCATCGTGATCAGCGCGAGCACGATCCCGGCCAGCACGTCCAGCCAGAAGTGGTTGCCGGTCGCCATGACGGCGAACCAGACCCACGCCGGCCAAAGGAGCCAGAGCACCTTGAAGACGGGCCTGCGCACGACCGACGCGAGGACCACGCCGACGATGAGCGCGTCTGCGGCATGGAGGCTCGGCATCGCCGCGTAGGGATTCGACGCGAGCTCGACGAGACCGCTGCCGTGGTTGAGGCCACCGAATTGGCCGAGCGTGTCCGAGAAGCCGATCGAGGTGAAGAAGCGCGGCGGCGCAGTCGGGATGAAGACGTAGCCGAGCAGTCCGAGCACGTTCGCGAGCAGGATCGTGTTGCGGAAGCGCGTGAAGGCCTCGTTATGGCGGAAGTAGACCCAGAGGAGCGCCAGGCCGATCACGGTGAACTCCGAGTTCCAGTAGGTCCACGAGACGAGCGTCTCGAGCAGGCGTGACGACTGGGTCCAGCCCTGAAGGGTCAGCTCCCCGAGGCCGGTGAGGCTTTGCTCGATGCCGATGACACGCCAGCCGTTCGCGAATGCGCGGGTCGGGTCGCGATCCGCCACGCCCCGTGCAACCTGATAGGCCGCCAGGAAGCCGAACCAGATCAGGAGCTGGTAGCCGAAATCGGCATAACCACGCGGGAACAGGCGCCTTCCGGCTGCAATGGCGGCAGTCATGACCTGATAATTCTAAACGTCAGCCAGGAGGGGATAAATCCCTCGTTTGGCAGGCTCAGCCGCCAATTTGCGACATCGAGCGCGAGGCGCGCACGAAGCCTGGGTCGTTGATTCGGTGTTTCAGCTCCTTGTGCTGAACGGCGAACCGCAGCAGCTGGGTCAATTCGGCGTCGCTCGCGCCTGCCCGGAGCGGCTTCTTCAGATCCCACTCTCTTCGTGAGAAAAGGCACGTGCGCAGCTGACCGTCCGCGGTGAGCCGGATTCGGTCGCAGCTGGAGCAGAACGGCTCCGAGACGGGGTTGACGAAGCCGAGCTCGCCCGCGCCGTCTGCAAATCGGAAGCGGCGCGCGGTCGACGACGCCTTCGCCGGCAGCTCGACGAGCGGCCCGTGCTCGGACTCGATGATCGCCCTGATCTCCGCACCCGTCAGGACATCGTCCTCCCGCCAGGCCTCGTCGGCGTCGAGCGGCATGAACTCGATGAAGCGGACGACGTACGGCTTCCGGCGTGCGAGCTCCGCGAGCGCGGGAACTTCTGTCTCCGTGAAGCCTTTCACCGCGACGCAGTTGACCTTGATCGGGCGCAGCTCCGGATAACGCTCGGCTTCCTCGAGCCCGCGCAGGACAGCGTCGAGGGCGTCGCGGCGCGTGATCTCCGCGAAACGCACGTGGTTGAGCGAGTCGAGCGACACGTTCAGGCGCTGCAAACCGGCTTCGACGAGCGGGCCTGCGAATCGGTCGAGGAGCACGCCGTTCGTCGTCAGCGACAGGTCGCGGACGCGCTCGATCGCGGAGAGCATGCCGACGAGCGTCGGCAGATCACGCCGGATCAGCGGCTCGCCGCCGGTGAGCCGGACCTCGTCGACGCCCAGTCGCGCGAGCACACCGACGAGCCGCGCGATCTCCTCGAAGCTCAGGATCTCGTCGCGCCCGAGCCACTCCAGCCCTTCGGCGGGCATGCAGTAGGTGCAGCGGAAGTTGCACTTGTCGGTGACCGAGATGCGGATCGACTTGATCTCTCGGCCCCACGCGTCGACGAGCGGTTCCATGAACCGAGCTTAGCCCAAGGGTTTGGCGGAGAATCGCCCGGTGCCGGCTGTTCTCGCCCTGGTCCTCGTCACCGCTGTTTGGGGCGTGACGTTCGTCCAGGTCAAGGACGCCGTCGCGCTCTATCCCCTGTTCGCCTTTCTGGCGGTGCGCTTCTGGATCGCGACGTTGACCCTCGCCGTTCCCGGGCTCCCGCGCGTGCGCAGCCTCGGGCGGCCGGGATTCGTCGGCGGGGCGTTCCTGGGTCTGCTGCTGGCCGCCGGGTACACGCTGCAGACGGCGGGGCTCGAGCGAACGACGGTGTCGAGCACAGGGTTCATCACCGGGATGTACGTCGTCCTGACACCGCTGATCGCCCTCGTCCTCGTCAGGTCGCGCATCGGCTTGTCGGTGTGGGGAGGAGTTGTGCTGTCGACGATCGGGCTCGCGATGCTCTCCGGCATTCATGCGGGCTCGCTGACCGGAGACCTCCTGGTGCTGGCCGCCGCGGCCGTCTACTCGCTGCAGATCGTCTTGATGGAGCGTTACGCGCCGCGCTACGACGCGGTCGCCTTCACCTTCGTCGAGATGCTCGCGGCCGGGGTCGCGCTCGGCGTCGTTGCAGCGGCGCTCGGTGATCTCCACCTGCCCCACGGCTGGACGGTCTGGGGCGCCCTGCTTGTCACCGGCGTCTTCGCGAGCGCACTTGCCTTTCTTGTGCAGACCTGGGCCCAGCGGCGAACGTCGGCGACTCGCACCGCTCTTGCGTTCACGATGGAACCGGTCTGGACAGCGTTCTTCGGCTACACCCTCGCCGGTGACCGGCTCGGGTTGCTCGGGTGGGGAGGTTGCGCAGTGATCATGGCCGGCATCGTCTTGGCTGAGCCTGCCGCGGCCGGGGCGTTGGTGCGTAACCTGAGACGTCCGCAAACTTGATACGATGTGACTTAGATTTTCTCAGTATTCCAACAAGAAAGGCGAAAACACGTATGGCTAAGACAATCGGCATCGATCTCGGGACGACCAACAGCGCGATGGCCGTCCTCGAGGCCGGCGAGCCAGTGGTCATTCCGAACGCGGAAGGCGGGCGCACCACACCCTCCGTCGTCGCGTTCACGAAGGACGGCCAGCGGCTCGTCGGGGCGCCCGCGCGGCGCCAGCAGGTGACAAACCCCGAGAACACGGTGTTCTCGATCAAGCGGTTCATGGGCCGCAAGTGGGACGAGGTCTCGGAAGAGATGACGATCGTCCCGTACGAAGTCGTGCAGGGCCCGAACGGCGACGCCCGCGTGCGGGCAGGTGGCAAGGAGTACGCGCCGCCGGAGATCAGCGCGATGATCCTCCAGAAGCTGAAGGCCGACGCCGAGGCCTATCTCGGTGAGCCGGTGAGCGACGCAGTCGTCACCGTTCCCGCTTACTTCAACAACGCACAGCGCGAGGCGACGAAGGACGCCGGCAAGATCGCCGGGCTCAACGTCGTTCGCATCATCAACGAGCCGACCGCGGCTGCACTTGCGTACGGCCTCGACAAGGAGGGTTCCGACCAGACGATCCTCGTGTTCGACCTCGGCGGCGGTACGTTCGACGTGTCGATCCTCGAGCTCGGCGAAGGTGTCTTCGAGGTGAAGTCCACAAACGGTGACAACCACCTCGGCGGCGACAATTTCGACAAGGCAATCGTCGACTGGATGGTTGCCGAGTTCAAGAAGGACCAGGGCATCGACCTTGCGGCCGACCGCATGGCGTTGCAGCGTCTCTACGAGGCGGCCGAGAAGGCGAAGATCGAGCTGTCGTCGACGATGACGACGCAGATCAACCTGCCGTTCGTCACCGCGACGCAGGACGGGCCGAAGCATCTCGACCTCGCGCTCACGCGTGCAAAGCTCGAGGAGATCACCGCTGACCTGCTCGAGCGGACCGTCGGTCCGACGCGGCAGGCGATCGAGGATGCGGGCATCGACAAGTCGAAGATCGACCATGTCGTGCTGGTCGGCGGCATGACCCGTATGCCTGCGGTGCAGGCAAAGGTCAAGGAGTTGATCGGCAAGGACCCGCACAAGGGCGTGAACCCGGACGAGGTCGTCGCCGTCGGCGCCGCGATCCAGGGCGGCGTGCTCAGGGGCGAGGTCAAGGACATCCTGCTTCTGGACGTGACGCCGCTGTCGCTCGGCATCGAGACGAAGGGTGGTGTGTTCACGCGGCTGATCGAGCGGAACACGACGATCCCGACGAAGAAGTCGGAGACGTTCACCACCGCCGAGGACAACCAGCCATCGGTGGAAGTCCACGTCCTCCAGGGCGAGTCCGAGATGGTCGCGTTCAACAAGACGCTCGGCAAGTTCCAGCTCGTCGGTATCCCGCCGGCGCCGCGGGGCATGCCGCAGGTCGACGTCTCGTTCGACATCGACGCGAACGGGATCATCAACGTGTCGGCGAAGGACCTCGGCACCGGAAACCAGCAGCAGATTCGGATCGAGGGCGGCTCGGGCCTCAAGGAAGACGAGGTGCAGAAGATGATTCGCGACGCAGAGGCGCACGCCGACGAGGCACGCCGCCTGCGCGAGGTCGCGGACACGAAGAACAACGCAGAGCAGCTCGCCTACCAGACGGAGCGTTCGCTCAAGGATCACCGCTCGGCGCTCGACGAGTCCGACGCGGCGACGATCGAGGGCCGGGTCATGGAGCTGAAGCAGGCGCTCGAAGGCGATGACGTGGGCGAGATCCGCGCCAAGACCGAGGCGCTGCAGGAGGCGTCCCACAAGCTTGCCGAGGCTGTCTACGCATCCGCGCAGCAGCAGACCACGTCCACGACGTCGGCGACCGGCAACGGTGGCGGCTCCGACGACGAGGTCGTCGAAGAGGGCGATTACGAAGTCATCGACGAAGAGCAGGAGGCGGCGAAGCCTTGAGCGACCCTTCGAAGCGCCAGGGCCAAGCACCGGCGCAGCCGCCTGTCCGCGACAGCGGACCAGTGGAGGGGGTTCGGGGGAACCGGGAGGTTCCCCCGACTCTCGCCGAGACGCCCGAGGAGCGCGTGGACGTCGAGGCTCTCCAGGCTGAGCGCGATGCGCTTCTCGATCGGCTCCAGCGGCTCGCCGCGGAGTTCGACAACTTCCGCAAGCGCAATGCGCGCGAGCAGGCGGCGTTTGCCGAGCGCGCCAACGAACGGCTTGTCAAGGAGCTGATCCCGATCCTCGACGATCTCGGGCGCGCGCTCGAGGCCGCCGCGGATCACGAGGAGGCGAAGCTCGAGGAAGGAGTCCGGCTCGTGCACCGCGCACTCGACGAGCTGCTGGCCAAGGAAGGTCTTGCGGAGATCGAGACCGAGGGACGGTTCGACCCCCACGTCCACGAGGCGCTCCTGTCACAGCCTTCCGAACAGGAGGAAGGCTCGGTGATCGAGGTCGTGCAGAAGGGCTACAAGCTCGGTGACAAGGTGCTGCGGCCGGCGCGGGTCGTCGTCGCGGCTCCGCTGGAGGACTGAGTTGGCGACGCTGTACGACACGCTCGGGGTCAAGAAGGGCGCGTCTGCGGAGGAGGTCAAGAAGGCCTACCGCAAGCTCGCCGCGCAGCACCACCCCGACAAGAATCCCGGCGACGCCGTTGCCGAGGAGAAGTTCAAGGAAGTCCAGAACGCCTACGACACGCTCTCCGATCCGGAGAAGCGCAAGCAGTACGACAGGTTCGGCTCGACGAACGGTCGTCGCGGCCCGGGCTTCGATCCCGGTGACGTCAACTTCGGCGGCGGCGGCGGCAACTTCACGATCAACGACCTCGGCGACCTCGGCGATCTGTTCGGCGGGATCTTCAACCGTGGGCAGGCGGGTCGGGCTCGGCCGCAGCCGGAGCGCGGCGCCGACATCGAGGTTCCGGTCAGGCTGTCGTTCGAGGACTCGTTGCGTGGTCTCGAGACGAAGATTCCCGTCGAGGTGACGACGGCCTGTCGTGAGTGCGGCGGCTCCGGCGCCGAGCCGGGGACGTCCCCCGTCATCTGTCCGGAGTGCCATGGCCGCGGCGTCATCTCGGAGAGCCAGGGGCTCTTCGCGCTGTCGCAGCCGTGTCCGCGCTGCCGCGGAAACGGCACGGTCATCGAGAAGCCGTGCAAGAAGTGCAAGGGCTCGGGTCGCGAGCGGCGGACGAAGCGGTATACCGTGAAGATCCCCGCCGGGGTCAAGGACGGCACGCGGATCCGGCTCAAGGGCAAGGGTGAGCTCGGGGAAGCGGGAGGCGCGGCGGGCGACCTGTACGTCGTCACGCGGGTCGAGCCGTCGAAGAAGTTCGAGCGCCGCGGCGCCGATCTCCTGATCGAAGTGCCGGTGACGTATACGGAGGCGGCGCTCGGGGCAACTGTCGAAGTGCCGACGCCGTACGGCGAGCGCGTGTCGCTGAAGGTTCCCGCCGGCACGCAGGACGGCCGGTTGCTGCGGATCCGCGGCCACGGGGCACCCAAGCTCGGCGGCAGCGGGAAGGGCGATCTCATCGCGCGGCTGCGCGTGAGCGTGCCGAAGAAGTTGTCGAAGAAGGAGCGCGAGGCGCTCGAGGAATTGCAGAACCTCTCGCACGACGATCCGCGTGAGGCGTTGTTCTCGTGAAGCTCGCGGCTCTCATCCTGGTCGGCGTCGGCACCGTCGTGGTGTTGGTGACGTTCGTGATCATGCGGCGCAAGCTCGAGGAGCTGCGGCGGGTCAGGGAGGGGCGGGAGTGATGGACGATCGTCCGCGCTACATGATCTCCGTCGCGGCCGACATTGTCGGCATGCATCCGCAGACGCTGCGCATCTACGAGAACAAGGGTCTGATCCGCCCGAAGCGCACGGCCGGCAACACGCGTTTGTACTCGGAAGCAGACATCCAGCGGCTGCAGCTGATCCAGCAGCTGATGAACGACCTCGGCCTCAACCTCGCGGGCGTCGAGCAGGTGTTGCAGCTGCAGGACGAGGTGGAGCGGATGGAGCGCCGGCTGGACCGCGTGCAGCGTGAGATGCGCGCGGCGATCGACGAGGTTCACCGCCAGTATCGTCGTGACCTCGTGCCGTGGAAGCCGCCCATCGACCTCCTTCCGACACGTCCCTGATGGCCACGACCAGGTGTCGGACATCAGTCGTTGCAGTTGCCCCGGACGCCGCCGGGTCGCGGTGCGAGGCGGGCTCGCCCGGCACGCGGACATGGTCTCCGGAACCACGTCCCGGTGTCGGACATGGTGACGTAAGTGTGACGGACAATCCACAGGTGACATGGACTTCAACAAGCTGACACTCAAGAGCCAGGAGGCCGTCGCGGCGGCGCAGGAGCTTGCGCGCCGGATGGGCAACCCCGAGCTCTACCCGGAGCATCTGGTGCTCGCGCTCCTTGACCAGGAGTTGCCGCAGCAGCTCGTGCCGGACGCGGCCGAGCTCCGCTTGCAGGCCGAGGCAGCGCTCAGCGCGAAGCCGTCGGTCCAGGGGATACAACAGCAGCCGAACGTCTCGGCCGCGTTCTCGCGCGTCCTCGACAAGGCCGCCGACGAGGCGAAGCGAATGGAGGACGACTACGTCTCGACGGAGCACCTGCTGCTCGCGCTGGATGTCGTGCCGCGGGATCAGCTCGAAGCGAAGATCAAGGCGGTGCGGGGAGGCCAGCGCGTCACCTCGCAGGATCCCGAAGAGACCTACCAGGCGCTCGAGAAGTTCGGCCGCGACCTCACCGCCGCTGCCGAGGAGGGCAAGCTCGACCCGGTGATCGGGCGTGACGAGGAAGTCCGCCGCGTGATCCAGGTGCTGTCACGCCGGACGAAGAACAACCCTGTCCTGATCGGCGACCCTGGAGTCGGCAAGACGGCGATCGTCGAAGGACTGGCACAGCGCATCGTCGCCGGCGACGTCCCGGAAGGCCTCAAGGGCAAGCGCGTGTGGGCGCTCGACATCGGCGCGCTCCTCGCCGGCTCGAAGTACCGCGGCGAGTTCGAGGAGCGGCTGAAGGCCGTGCTGAACGAGATCCAGTCCGCGGAAGGCCGGATCATCCTCTTCATCGACGAGCTGCACACGATTGTCGGTGCGGGTGCCGCCGAAGGCGCCGTCAGCGCGGGCAACCTCCTCAAGCCGATGCTCGCTCGCGGGGAGCTGCGCGCCGTCGGCGCAACTACGCTCGACGAGTACCGAAAGCAGATCGAGAAGGACGCCGCACTCGAACGCCGCTTCCAGCCGATCTTCGTGGGCGAGCCGTCGGTCACCGACACGATTGCGATCCTGCGTGGCCTGAAGGAGCGCTACGAAGCGCATCACGGCGTGCGCATCCGAGATGCGGCGCTCGTCGCGGCCGCGGTCCTCTCCGACCGCTACATCACCGACCGGTTCCTCCCGGACAAGGCGATCGACCTTGTCGACGAAGCGGCGTCACGCCTGCGGATGGAGATCGACTCGAGCCCGATCGAGCTCGACGAAGCGGATCGTCGCGTGCGCCAGCTCGAGATCGAGCTCGCAGCGATGCAGAAGGAGTCGAAGGACGTGCGCGAGCCGGTCGAGCGCGAGCTCGCCGAGGCGAAGGAGCGGCACGCCGGCCTGGCCGCACGCTGGTCGCAGGAGAAAGAGGCGCTCGACCGCGTCAAGGACGTCACGCAACGAATCGACGCGCTGCGCATGGAGTACGAACGTGCGGAGCGCGGCGGAGACTTCAACCGCGCCGCGGAGATTCGCCACGGCGAGCTGCCGGCGTTGGAACGCGAGCTCGCCGAACGCGACGGCGCTCAGCCCGAGAACACGATGGTCAAGGAAGAGGTCGACGAGGACGACGTCGCGATGGTGGTCGCACGCTGGACCGGAATCCCGGTCGACCGTCTGCTCGAGGGCGAGACGGAAAAGTTGATCCACATGGAGGAGCGATTGCACCAGCGTGTCGTCGGCCAGGACGAGGCCGTCGAGGCCGTCGCCAACGCCCTACGCCGTTCACGCACGGGCCTGCAGGACCCGAACCGGCCGATCGGCTCGTTCGTATTCCTCGGCCCGACGGGCGTGGGCAAGACCGAGCTGGCCCGCGCGCTCGCGGAGTTCATGTTCGACGACGAGCGGGCCATCGTGCGCCTCGACATGTCGGAGTACCAGGAACGGCACACCGTCGCACGGCTGATCGGCGCGCCCCCCGGCTACGTGGGCTACGAGGAAGGTGGTCAGCTCACCGAGGCCGTGCGCAGACGGCCGTACTCTGTGATCCTCCTAGACGAGATCGAGAAGGCGCACAACGAGGTCTTCGACGTGCTCCTTCAGATCCTCGACGACGGCCGCCTCACCGACGGCCAGGGCCGAACCGTCGACTTCCGCAACACCGTTTTGATCATGACCTCGAACCTGCGCTCGCTGGATCAGATGCGCGCGGTCTTCCGGCCCGAGTTCCTGAACAGAATCGACGAGATCGTGGAGTTCAAGCCGCTGACGAAGGATCAACTCGGGGAGATCGTCGACCTGCAGCTCGAACGTCTCCGCGTCAGGCTCGCGGAGCGCGGCATCGAGCTCGAGCTCACCGACGAAGCGAAGCACGTTCTGGCTGAAGCCGGCTGGGATCCGACTTACGGGGCCCGGCCGCTCAAGCGCGCGATCCAGAGGATGATCGAGAACCCGCTGGCGTTGCGGCTGCTCGAAGGCGACTTCGGCGAAGGCGACGCCGTCCGGGTAGACGCGAAGGACGGTGAACTGTTCTTCGAGCGCGCTCCTGCGCGCGAGCCGGCCGCCGCGTAGCGTGCCGGAGGACTACTTCGGCGAAGAGATCGCCGCTCAGTACGACGCCTCGGAGGAGCAAGACCCGATGTTCTCGCCGGAGGCGATCAACCCCGTCGTCGACTTCCTCGTCGAGCTTGCGGGCGACGGGCTCGCACTCGAGCTTGGTATCGGCACGGGTCGGATCGCACTGCCGCTTGCCGAACGCGGTGTCCCTGTGCACGGCATCGATCTTTCGGAGGCCATGGTCGCTCGTCTGCGCGCCAAGCCTGGGGCGAACAAGATCGACGTGACGATAGGCGACTTCGCGCTGACGAAGGTGGACGGCACCTTCACCGTCGCGTACGTCGTCTACAACACGATCCAGAACCTCACGACGCAGGCCGCCCAGGTCGCATGCTTCCAGAACGTCGCGGCGCACCTTGAGCCCGGAGGCTGCTTCGTGATCGAGGTCGGGCTGCCAGACCTGCAGCGTCTGCCGTTTGGCGAGACGATCCGTCCGTTCCACATCAGCGATTCGCGCCTCGGGTTCGACACGATCGATGTCGCGAATCAGGGCCTCGTCTCGCACCATTACACGCGCGAGGCCGACGGGAGATTCAGGTATTCGTCGGGCCCCTTCCGCTACGTCTGGCCGTCGGAGCTGGACCTGATGGCGCGGATCGCGGGCCTGACGCCGCGCGAGCGCTGGAGCGGTTGGAGACGTGAGCCGTTCACGAGCGTGAGCGAGAAGCTCGTCGGCGTCTGGGAAAAGCCCGCGAGCTAGAAGTCGCCGGGGTCGTCGAAGAAGTCGGCGCCCTCTTGCTCGGGCGGAGCGCCGTAGATGTAGAGCACGAGCTCCTCGCTGCCTTCGTTTCGCACCTGCAGCGGCGTATTGGGCTGCACTGCGACGACGCTCTGTGGGCCCACGTCGACACGCTCGGGCGGATCGCCGAGCAGCATCGTCAGCGCTCCTGAGATCACGACGAACACCTCTTCCTGAGCCTTGTCCGCATGGCGCCGGCCGCGCGTTCCGACCGGGTACCGCCAGACGCGTCCACGGGACTGCTGCAGCCCTGCGGTAGTCGTGACGTCCGCCGCCAGGCGCGGCTTCTGGCCCTCTGCGCCGGGCGGGCGCTCCTCCCATTCCAGCTTGGACGAGTCTGCGATCTGGTAGCCCACACCCGGATCATAAGAAAAGGGCCGCTCCCCACAGCGGCCCCATCCACCAGCGACAAGTCGCATCCTGACCGCGGATTGTTTGGTGATCGTGAGCGATCCCTGAGAAAATCGGGACGTGGGTCTCTACCACGACGGGAGCCGTTCACTCCAGGATCGCTTCGACACCAGGCGACTCGCCGACCGGATCGAGGAGCGGATCGTCCACGACCACATCGACGAGGGCGACCGGGCGTTCATCGAGGCGCGCGACATGTTCTTCATCGCCACGACGGACGAGGACGGCCAGCCGCAATCTTCGTACAAGGGCGGCGAACCGGGATTCGTGCGCGTACTCGACGAGACGACGATCGCTTTTCCGCTCTACGACGGAAACGGCATGTATCTGACCGCGGGTAATCTCATGACGACGAAGAAGGTCGGGTTGCTCTTCATCGACTTCGAGGGTCGAAAGCGCATGCGGCTGAACGGCATTGCGTCGGTCGCAGACGCCGATCCGCTCCTCGCGGAGTTTCCCGAGGCGCAGTTGATCGTTCGCGTCAGTGCGACCGAGGTCTTCCCGAACTGCCCGCGCTACATCCACGAGTACAAGCTCGTCAAACGGTCGCGGTTCGTGCCGAAGCGGGAGTGCGAGACGCCGGTGCCGCAGTGGAAGCAGAGCGACTGGGCACACGACGTCCTGCCGGAGAACGATCCGGCCAACGACCCGTCGCGCGAGGTCATCCCGCGCGGGTGAGGCAGGCGCCCGGGGTCTCACGGCGCGAGCTTCTCACTCGCGGGACCGCGCTGGTCGCGGGCGCAACCGTGCTCGGCCGGCTGCCGCACGCCCTTCGGCTGCAAGGCTGGCTCGAGGACGCCTACGCGGCCGGGCCGAACGTCGTCGCGCAGACGATGAACGGGCTTGTCGCGTTCATCGTTCCCGGCCGCGACACGTACTCGCGCGCGCAGGGAACGAAGTCGAAGACGCCCGGCGGGATCGAGGCAGGGACCACTGCGGTCTTGACGCGCACGCTCGATCGTTTCCTGCCTGGGCCTTTGCCGCTCTCGGCGACGGCGGCCACGATCCTGAACGAGTTCGCGGCCCAGGTCGACCCGGCCTCGCGTAAGGGCACGTTCGCCTCGCCGTTCGCGAACCTCTCCTTCGCGAAGAAGGCTCGTGTCTTTCAGACGATCGAGGGTCTTTCGTCCGAGAGCGCAGGGTCGATCCGCTTTCTCGCCGGCAACCTGCCGGATCTCGTCGCGTTCCTCGCGTATTCCGAGGCTGGCGTCTTCGATGCGAAGAAACGTCGCTTGCGCGCGCGTCCCGTCGGGTGGCGACTGACGCGTTACACGCGGGTCGCAGACGGGCGCAAAGAGCTCAAGGGCTACTGGCAGGGACGGAAAGCGGCCGATCCCAGTGCGTGACGTCATCGTCGTCGGTGCGGGTGGCGGCGGGCCTGTCGTAGCGAAGGAGCTAGCCGCACGCGGCCTCGACGTTCTTCTCCTGGAAGCGGGCGCAGCTTTCGAAGAGAGCGAGCGCGAGTGGTCGCATTTCGAGAACGAGGCGAACAACCCGGCCACGGGAGTCTTCCGGTTCGGCCCCGGTGACCGCACTCAACCGCCCTGGGCCCGCGACCTGCCGCAGAACTGCTTCCTCTGGCAGACGGCAGGCGTCGGCGGCTCGACCGTGCATTACTTCGCCAACTCGCCGCGCGCGATGCCGGGCGCTTTCTCGGACTTCACAGGGACCGACGCCGCTGACTACGACCGGGCGCACGCCGCCCCGTTCGGCTACCGCGAGCTGATCCCGTACTACGAATGGGTCGAGCACACGTTGCCCGTGCAGACAGCGGCGATGGGGACGAAGGAGGAGCGGTTCCTCCGCGGCGCCGCGAAGCTTGGTTTGCCGCACCAGACCTCGAAGGACACCACCGTCGCTGCGTACAGGCCGCAGGAGAACGCGATCCTCCAGCCGCAGGGCACGGCCGGGCGGACGAGCGATCGGAAAAGGCTCGCGTACCCGTCAGCGAGGGGCTGCACGTTCTGCGGGCACTGCCCTCAGGGCTGCGTCGAGCCCTTGAAGTCGCCACGCAACCTGCGCGCGAAGCGGTCTACACACACCAGCTACGTGCCCATGGCGCTCACCGCCGATCGTTGGACCCGCGGGAAGGCGATCACGTTGAACCCTGACTCCTTCGCGGTGCGCGTCGAGACCGATGGTTCGCATGCCACCGGTGTCACGTGGCGGAACACGCGCACCGGCGCGTTGACGACCGAGGTTGCGAACGTCGTCGTGCTCGCCGCCGGGCCGGTCGAGACGCCCCGGCTGTGGCTGAACAGCGGCTTGCCCAATCCCAACAATCAGGTTGGCCGCGGCCTGACCGATCACTACCTGGACTATCTCGTCGGCAGGTTCACGACGTACACCGGCTCGAGCAAAGGCCCGACGTCGGCTGCGCGACTCGACTTCCCCGCTTTCGGCGGGCTCGAGCAGGCCGGCGTGTCGCCGGGGCTGCAAGGTCAAGCGCTCACGGCCAGCGATTCGGGTATCGCCGGCTTCTATGACAACGGCGCTTCGGTGGGCGCGTGGGGTGCCGACGCGGTCGGCCGCCTGGTTGGCGAACGGCTGAAACGATTCTTGAGCAACGTCGACCGGCTGATCGGCGTAGCGTTGATCACCGATGACGACGTGCTGCCGCAAAACCGGGTGACGCTGTCCACGGTGATGGCTCCGGACGCGCATGGGCCGATCGCGCGGATCGAGATCAGGCAACGCTCCCCCCGAACCTTGAAGAACCGCGAGTACCTCGCAGCACGTGCGGTCGAGCTGCTCCGAGCAGCCGGCGCACGCGAGGTGATCCGGGTCAACCTCCCGGGTCTGCTGTTGCATCTGCACAGCACGATGCGCATGGGCGCGAGCGCGAGCGACTCCGTCCTCGACTCCGATGCCGAGTCACGCTGGGTCAAGCGCCTGTTCGTCGCGGACAACTCCGCGCTACCCAACGGTCTCGGCGGCCCGAATCCCACGCTCACCACACAGGCGCTCGCAACGCGCACTGCGGAGAAGATCTTCGTCCGCTACTTCGGCGGCGATCCGTGGATCGGGCGTGAGTCACCGGTGTCGTCGGTGGACGACACGGTGACCCAGGCGGTGCTTGCCGCCGGGCTCTAGCCGAAGTGCGTGCGCATTGCGCGGATGAGCGCACCCGCGTAGCGCATGCCTTCGGTGTCGGGCTCGCGGCCGAGGAAGCGCCAGCGGCGCTGCTCGTACCAGAGACACGCACGGAGCTCCTCGAGCGTCCGCGGCACCTCGCCGGTCCGACGCCAGCGCGCGAAGGCGCCGCTTGCGGACTCGGTGCACGACTCCCGATCTCTCGGCGCGAACGTGACGGCGAACTTGGCGTAGTCGCTCCACTCGCCGTAGCCGGGCGGTAGATCGGTCTCCCGTAGCTCCCCTGTTTGGATCTGCAACGCGTACATCTCATTACCTCCGACGACGCAAAGGGCCGCTGCCGCGGCCCTTTGGGAAATGACTCGCCCCATCGGCCTGCGGCTGGCCTTAGGGGCGACTTGCTATTGGTGCTTTCACCTTGAGATGCCTCAAGTGGCCGGATCTTGCCGGGGCTTCGAACAAATCCCCCATCAGGGGTACGGGGAGCGGGCCGCACCATCTGAAGACGCCGGCGCCCGACGATCCTTGCAGCCGTTCACCCATCCGGGTGACGCGGCTACCGTGGCCTGGTGATCCTCGTCGTCGCTGCCACTGCGCGGGAGCTCGCCGGCGCCGGCACCGGTGTGGTGACGCTCGCGTGCGGTATCGGCCCGGTCGAGGCTTCGGCAGCGACGGTGACCGCGCTGACCACGCAGCGGCCGGATGCGCTCCTCCACGTCGGAATCGCCGGGGCTCGCGGCATACCGGTCCCTCAGCTCGTGATCGGCTCCGAGGCGGTTTACGAGGATGCGTTAACAGGCGGGCTCGTGCCGGACCGGGTTCGGCCCGACCCTCGTCTTGTCGATGTCGCGCAGCGCGCACTTCCCGATGCGCGGGTGCTGCCGATCGGGACGAGCGCGCGCGTCGGTGGGACGAGTGTCTGCCAGGTCGAGGCCATGGAAGGCTTCGCGGTCCTGAGCGCTGCGCAACGAGCCGGCGTGCCGGCCGTCGAGGTGCGAGCCGTGTCCAACGAGATCGATGAGCCCGATCGCGCGCGCTGGCGCTTCGACGATGCGCTCGCCGCGCTCGACGATGCATTGCCGAGGCTGCTGGCCGAGCTCGCCCGGTGAGCCGCGTCTGGGTTCGGGCGACGGCGCTCGCCCTTGCCGCGATCGCCGCGGTGGCCGGCCTGACCGTCTACTACAGCTCCGACAAGGTTCCACGCTGTCTCGTCTCGGGCGTCGGCACCTGGCGGCCGCCGGCGGACGCCGGAACGCATCGTTACGAGGTCGTCCTCCTCAGCGGTTCCGCGTGTCTCTTCGACATGTCTCAGAAGCACCGGCTCGTCGGCGCGCTCTCTCTAGCGCAGGCGGGGTGGCTCGCGAAGGCCGCCCCGCCAGCCTCGGACACGTTGAGAGTCGATGACCGCCAGCACGGCGTCACCTACGAGACGAAGCGCGGGCTGCTCGGCGTCCGTGTCCTCGGCCTGCGCACAAGGCAACAGCTCTACGTCGCGGGCTTCAAGGGCTTCACCTGGAACCCGCGCTTCGGGCCCGACCCGCCGACTCACGGCCTTTCGCTTGCGCCGGACCGCCCCGAGCTCTGGGCGCTCGACGCGCCGAACAGTGTCGTGCATCTCTTCGACGTGAGCGGGCTCCCGGACCAGCCGCCGCGCCGGATCGAGGACATTCGTCTCACGAAGCCCATCTCCGGTGACGAGAGCCCCTGTTCGCAGTCGTGCGGTCGCATCGGGTCGCTCCAGCACAGCGCAGACGGACGGTTCGTCTACGTCGGGGATTCCGGCGACGTCATCGACACCGCCACCCGCGAGGTGGTCGCCAACCTCGAAGCGCTGCACAACTCACGGGTTGCTTTCGAGCTCGACTGGGTCGACGGCAAGCCGGTATTTCCGCAGCACAGCTAGATTCGACCGCGTGCACCGCACCCAGTTACCGCCGCCGCTCCCGCCGGAGACCCGCACCGTGGGGCAGCTCGTTGCGGAATCGCTGAAGCTCTACGCTGCGCGCTTCTGGCCCTCGCTCGCGCTCGGCATCGGTCCTGCTGTCGTCGGCGTCGCGGACGCGGAGCTCGAGGGCCCCGCGCGATTCGCGGTCGTCCTCGTCGCCGGACCGTTGCTGCTGGCAGGCTCCTACGCAGGTGCCGTCGCGCTCGTGCGCCCAATCGGCCGCGGCAGAACTGTGCCGGTCGCGCTGGCCGTGGGCTTCATTGCCTTCTTCCCGCTCTGTCTGTCACGGCTCTGGATCTTTCCGGGGATCTACCTTGTGGCGCTCGGTTGGCTCGCCTTCGTCGGGCTCGGGGTCCCCGCTGCCCTCGTCGAGCGTCGCGGCTTCGCGGATTCGATCAGGCGTGGCGTCGAGCTCGCGCGTGCCGACTATGTTCATGCGCTCGGTTCGCTCGCGACGCTCGCGATCACGATCTTCCTCACCGGTCTCGTCCTCTTCTTCTCGTTGCGCGAGCTGAGCGACCAGGCGATCCGTGTCGCGGGGCTGCTCGCGCTCGTCGTGCTCGCTCCGATCTTCGTGCTCGGAGCCGCCGTGCTCTACGTCGACCAGGAGGCCCGAGTAGAGTCGGGCTCCCGACCGAGGAGGAAGCGCGATGCCGACCTACATTCTGCTTTCGAGTCTGACGGCGCAGGGCGTCCAGACCCTGAAGTCGAACCCTGACCGTCTACGAGAGGTCAACAAGGACGTCGAAGAGCTCGGCGCCAAGGTGCTCCATCAATGGGCGACGCTCGGCGACTATGACTTCGTGAACATCGTCGAGGCCCCGGACGCGGCGACGATCGCGCGCGTGTCCGTTTCACTCGGTGCGCGCGGAAGCACGAAGATCCGCACGCTCACGGCGCTGACGATCGACGAGTTCTTGCAGGCTCTCGGCTAGTCCGAGCGCTCGCGGAGAACCGAGATCCCCCAAGCACGTCCCGAGTCGAAGAGCTCGTCCGGATCGATCTCGTCTGCCCAGCCGAGGAAGTGCTTCTCCGGGTTGTCCTCGGTCGACCCGTACACGGCGCGGCGGTCCGGCGCGTGCGGTGGAGGCTCGATCGGCTCGCCGCGCTCTAGCGCGTCCAGTCGTGCCTGCGCTTCTTCCGCAACGGGGCCCTCTTCGTAACCGCGCGGCATCAGTGTGAGTGTACGCTCGGCGCCGTGCCCGCCGCGCTCGCCGTCAGCGGTCTCGTGAAGCGCTACGGCGCCGTCGACGCACTCGTCGGTGTCGACCTCGAAGTCCGCGAGAGCGAGCTCGTCGGACTGCTGGGGCCGAACGGCGCCGGCAAGTCGACGCTCGTGAAGATCGCTTGCGGTCTCGTGCGCCCCACATCGGGACGCGCGGAGGTTTGCGGCGCGCGCGCAGGCTCACGCGAGGCGCGGGCGGCGATGGGCTACCTCGCGGAGCTGTTCCGCTTTCCCGGGTGGATGACGGCGGACGAGCTGCTCGAGCTGCACCAGCGTCTCGCCGGCTCGCGAGGTGGTGAGCGCGAGCGCGTCGAGCTGCTCGAGCTGGTCGGCTTGGAGGAGGCCCGCAGGCGGGCGGTCGAGGCGATGTCGAAGGGAATGCAGCAGCGGCTGGGGATCGCCCAGGCGCTCATCGGATCGCCGCGGCTGCTGCTGCTCGACGAGCCGACGAGCGCGCTCGACCCGGTGGGGAGGCGCACGGTGCGCACGCTCCTCGAGGAATTGCAGCGGCGCGGCGTGTCCGTCCTCCTGAACTCGCACCTGTTGAGCGAGGTCGAGCTCGTCTGCGACCGAGTCGTGATCCTGCTCGGCGGCAAGGTCGTGTCGGCGGGCACGCCTGCCGAGCTCGAGCGTCCCCGCGGCGTCGAGATTGAGACGAGCAAGGGGAAACGGACGTATCTGGAGGCGGGCCGCGATGACGTCCCGAAGCTGATCGCCGAGCTCGTGCGCGACGGTCAGGACGTGTACGGAGCCCGCGTGTTGACCTCCACGCTCGAAGAGGTCTACGTGGAAGCCGTCGGTGGTGAGACGTCGTGACGGCCGTGTTGACGATCGCCGGGTACGGACTGCGCGAGGCGCTGCGGCGCAAGGTGTTCGTCGTCGTCTGCGTGCTCTCGATTGCGTTTCTCGTCCTGTACTGGCTCGGGACGCGGTACGCGTTTCATCACATCGCGGGCGTCGTCCCGCCGGCGGGTGTCGATGCACAGACGTTCGCCGGTGCGTTCCTGTTCGGGATGGCGATGTTCGGGACGCTCTTTCTAGGCGTCGTTCTCGCGATCTTCCTGACGCTTGGGACGGTGCGCGGCGATGCGGAGCGCAACCTGCTGCAGCCGCTCGTCGTCCGTCCGATCGGCCGGGCCACGCTGCTGGTCGCGCGCTTCCTCGGCGCGGCGGCCGTGTGTGTCCCGTACGTGCTGATCCTCTACTTCGCGGGGATGCTGCTGACCCGGCTTGAGGGCTCGTGGTGGCCGGACCGGATCGTGACGCCCGGGCTCGAGCTCGCCGCCGGTGTGCTGGTGGTGGCGGCGCTGTCCCTGCTCGGTTCGGTGTTTCTCAGTTCGATTGCGAACGGGATCGCGGTGTTCATGGTGTTCGGTGCCGGCCTCGTGGCCGGGTTGCTCGGGAACATCGGGCACGTGCTCAACTCGAGCGGCCTCATCCATGCCGCGAAGATCGCAGCGTGGATCATCCCGTTCGAAGCGCTGTACCAGGATGCGCTACGTGGGATCACCGAGAAGACGTCGGGTCTGACGGGCTTCCTCCTTCGACTCGGTCCGTTCGGAGGCGCGGAGCAGGGCGGAGTCGGACTACGTCTCTGGGTGGTGGCGTATCTCGTGATCGTCGGTGCGCTCGCGATCGCGGGCTTCGTGCGTCGCGATCTGTAGCGAGAGCTGTCCGAGTTCCGAACGGGACCGCGGCGTGCCGTCCTCGAAGGTATGCGACGCCGCGCCGTCAGCCGTGTCCGCGCCGGCGTGGTGTGGAAGAGAAGTCACGCTCTCGGCACACCCGTCCCGGCCGGAGGCGACGTGGCCGAGACCTGTCGCACCGGGACATGTCGGGGACAGTCCCCGACGTGGCTCCGGCGCACACGTACCGTTCGGACAGGGTTCACGCCGCCGCGGACGCGATTGCGACCTCGGCGGCCAGGCCGGCGTTTGCGACGACGAGCTCGCGGTTCGCGGCCAGCGTCCGGCCCTCGCTTCGCTCGTGCAGGAAGGAGAGCACGAACGGCGTCACCGCCTGACCCGTGACGCCTTGGCGGTTGGCTTCCGCCAGCGCTTCCTCGATCAGCGGTTCGACGTCGTCGAGGCTCCGGTCAGGCGGCCGCGTGAGCAACAATCCGCCGCCGCCGAGATCCCAGTGCGCGCGGGCCATTCGCGCAGCCTCGTCCGGCGACTCGACGCGTGCCGGAACCGCCGGGCCGCCGTGCGCCGTATAGAAGAGTGGCAACTCGTTCGTGCGAAACCCGAGCACCGGCACCCCCAGTGACTCGAGGAGCTCGAGCGTCGCCGGGACGTCGAGCAGCGACTTGATCCCAGCCGAGACGACGAGCGTCTGCGTGCGAGCAAGCTCGCCGAGGTCCGCGGACACGTCCGGCGGACGCGGAAAGCCTCGATGCACGCCGCCGAGCCCGCCCGTGCCCATGAACCGGATGCCGGCGGCGCGGCACACCGCGAGCGTCCCGCCGACTGTCGTCGCGCCGATCGCAGCTTGGACGACGCACGCCGCAAGATCACGCGGCCCCACCTTCCGCGCGCCCGCGCCAAACCGTGTCAGCTCGTCCTCCGTGAGCCCGACTCGGATCTCGCCCTCGAGCACGCCGACAGTCGCGGGGACGGCGCCTGCCTCGCGCACCCGCCGCTCCGACTCGAGACCGACGGCGACGCCTTCTCCTGCAGGAAAGCCGTGCGCGATCAGCGTCGTCTCGAGCGCGACGACCGCCGAAGCTTCGCGCACCTCCTCGGAGATCGCGATCACGGCATCGCCCCGAGCTTGCCGACGCAGAGGGCGGCAGCCTCGACCGCGAGCTCGGTGCCGCCGACGAGGAAGCCCGCGGCCAACGCATCGCCGGCGCCCGTCGCATCGACGACATCGACAGCGGCAGCAGGTAGCTCGACGCGCTCCTCGCCGAGCACGAGCACCCCGCGCGCACCGCGCTTGACGACCGCCGTCGGCGCGAGCCCGTACGCGGCGCCGACGATCTCCCACTCGGCCTCGTTGGCGAAGATCACGTCCGGGGCGAGACGCTCGAGCAGCTCCCGGAAACGTACGGGCCCGTACTCGCGGATCCGCGTCCAGGCGGAGAGGTCGACGCTCACCCGCGCGCCCCGCTCGCGCGCAAGCTCCGCCGCGCGAAGCGCAGCGCCGTCGATCGGCCTCGAAAAGAGCGCATAGCCGGAGATGTGCAGACAGTCGCATGCGAACCACTCCGGGTCGAGCTCGTCTGCCGAGAGCTCCGGACCGGCGCCGCGATCCGACGCCATCGTCCGCTCACCGTCTGTGCCGACGAGCGAGACGACGATGCCGCTGCGTCCCTGCACCGGCCCCGCCGGCTCGACGCCTCGCGCCTCGAGCTCCACGTAGACGAGCTTCCCCGCGAGATCGTCACCGCGTTTCGCAACGCAGCGCGCCTCCGCGCCGAGGGCGACCGCCCAGGCTGCGACGTTGGCCGCCTGCCCGCCCACACTCGTCTGCGTCGCCGCCAGGGCGTCCGCACCCGCGGCGAGCGGCTCGTCCAGGCGGACGATCACGTCGAGGAGTGCATCTCCGAATGTCGTGATCACACCTAAGATCGTCCCATGGACGGCGAGAACAGGGGCGGTCGTCTCGGCTCGTTCATCGTCGGAGGGCTACTCGGTGCTTCCGCCACTCTCGCGGCCGCTCGCCGCAGGCGCCGGCGGGCCCAGCCCGATCGACCCGTTTTCCAGGGGCTCGAGGCCTTCGAGAGCGCGCCCTGCTACCGGGAGATCGTCGAGAAGAAGCGCGACCGGCTAGAGCCGTGATGCGGCGCGGAGCAACGTCCGCAGGTTGATGTCCGCGTCGCCGATCCCGAGGCGGACGCCCACTCGCATCACGTCTTCCGACACCTGCAGATAACGCGCGCGCGTCACAAGCGGCCGCCGCGAGCGGATGACGAGGAAAGGTCCGTAGACCCGCCCTTCGAAGCCCGAGCCTGGAGTCGGGAGTACGAGGGGGATCGTCTGGCGCTCGACGAGATTCGTCGTATCGCTCGCGTCCAGCACCCAGACGCCTCGGCCGAGCGGCCCGGGGATGTCCTTGAGCGTCGAGGCGAGCAGTGCCGGATCCGCGCGCGGCAGCACGTGACCGGAGAACGAGCGGTCCTGTTCCCACGCCCGCAGGTAGACGGGCTCGTAGCCGAGCAGGACGTCACTCGACCGGTTGCCGGCGGCAAGCCACGCGCCGGCAGCCGTGCGTGACTGCGCCTCGCTCGCCGGATCGCCGTCGAAGAGCTGCGGCGTCTTCTCGTGTGCCCAACGCACCTCGCCGGCGACGAGGGTGAGCACCGCAACGAGCGCAAGCGCGCCGGTCAGCGGCGGACGAAGGCGCGCGAGCACGACGAGCGGGACCGCGAGCAAGATGCTGAAGAACGGCAACGCAAAGATGAGATGACGCGCTTCCGGCGACGCCGTCGAGTTGAGCGTCGCGAGCATGAACGCGAGCGCAGGTATCGCGATCACGCACCCAATGAGAACCACGACCTCGCGGTGCCGTCGCCACAAGAGAACCGCACCGACCAGGGCGAGGAGCAACACCGGGATCGACCAGGCGTGGTGTCCGGCGCTGAAGTCGCCGGACACCCACCAGAAGTAGTGCAGAACCGACGTGGGGGAGCCGAGCCGCGGCCCGCCCCCGCCCACCCCGACGTCGAACCTGTTCCGTAGGACGATGTCAGCCCACCAGAACGGTGCGCCGACAACGCCGACGGCCGCGAGCGTCAAGGCCGCTTCGCGCACACGGCGACGACGCACCAGGATGAACAAGCCCTGAGCCGCGACGACGAGCACGGCGTACGGATGGCTCGCGAGCATCGCGAGGACGGCCACTCCCCAGAGCGCGAACCGCCGCCGTCCGCCCGTGTCGAGCGCAGCGAAGAGGGCCAGAAACGAGAGCAGGCTCGTGAAGAGGAAGAGGCTGTACATCCGGCCGTAGATCCCGTGGAAGAGCAGTGCCCATGTGCCGGATGCAAGCAGCGCCGCGACGACGCCGGTGGCCGGGTCGACAAGGCGCCGGCCGAGCAGTGCGATCAACGGAACGCTCGCCACCGCGAAGACGAGCGACACCACCCGCAGTGCGGTCAGCCCTCCGCCTAGGTGCACGATCGCCCACGCGAAGGTGAAGTGGAGCGGTGCGCCGCCGCGCTCGAACAGCACGGTCCGCAGCACGTGGCCGAGTGAGCCGCGGCCGACGAAGAGCGCGAGGGCCTCGTCCTCGTGCGGCGGCCACGCGCGCAGGAACCAGCCCAGCACGCCCGCGAGCGCAGCGGTCACAACCGCGGTTCCGGCCCAGAAGAGCGTCGTCGCGTGCACGCGCGTGCGGGCACGCGCGAGCTGCGAGCTATGACCGGCGAGCTCGACCAAGGGCTTTCTCCTTACGATGTCCAAGCCGATAACACTGCTAGCGTCCTAAATCTCGTGCCCACGTATGAATACAAGTGTCCGAACGGGCACGTCTTCGAGGTCTTCAAGCGGATCGCCGACCCGCAGCCGGACAAGTGCCCGGTGTGCGGGGCCTCCCCGGTCGAGACGGTCCTCTATCCCGTGCCCGTGCACTTCCGGGGCTCGGGGTTCTACTCGACCGACTACGGCCGCGGAGGAAGGAAGAAGGAGCAGCCGGCGAAGGAATCGGGCTCGTCGGACTCGGATTCGGGCTCGGGCGACAAGAAGGAGACCTCCACGGAGAAGAAGGCCGCCGAGGCGGGCTAGCACTAACGGAACTGCCGGTTGCCGACGACGCAGCCGGGGCCGTACTGTCCGGATCCCGGGGGCGGAGGCTGCGGCGCAGCGCGACCCATGACCATCTGAACCACGGAGCGGTTCTCCTCGCCGCCCACGATCACCGACGCGCCGCCGATCGAGGTTGCCGTTCCGCCGAGCCGGCAGTGGAGCGCGTTCGCCTGCCCTGCCCGCTTGATCACCCAGCCGAGCTGGACGAACTGCCACGCGCTCAGGTCAGTGGTGAGCGGCTGCAGGAGCGAATCGCCGTTGAACGGAAGTTTGACGACCGTTCCGACGCCGAGCAGCTTCGCCATCACCGCGCGCATCACCGCCTGCTGCCTCAGGCCGCGTGTGATGTCGCTGTCCGACGGGTTGAGCTGGTTCTCACGGATGCGCGAGTACACGAGCGCCCGTTGTCCGTTCATGTGCTGCAGCCCCTTGTGGAAGCGGTAGCCGGGCCAGCGCGCACAGCGTGACGCTTTGTACGGGCAATCGAACTTGTTCGAAAGGATGGGCGCGGGCACGTTGACGTCGATACCGCCGATGTTGTCGATCAGGCTCTTGAAGCTCCGGAAGTCGACGATCATCACATGGTTGATCTCGAGCCCCGTGAGGTCCTTGATCGTGCGGATGGTGAGGGCGGCGCCGCCGAGCGGGAACGTTGCGTTGATCCGGTCCTCACCATGCCCTGGAATCGGGACGCGCAGGTCGCGCGGGATCGACAGGTAGACGAGCCGGTGACGGCTCGGATCCGTGCGCAAGATCATGATCGAGTCGGAATGGTTCAGCCCGACGCGCTGGTCGGTGTTCTCGTGGTCCCGGCCGAGCAGCAGCATCGTCGTCGGCTTCGACAGCAACAGCCCGTCCTGCTTCGCCAGCACCGGCGTCACGGACGGGTCGAGTCTTGCGTTCGCCTTGTCGACTCCGCTCCTGAAGGACAGGTACCCGGCGATGCCCCAGACCATGGCGACGACGAGGAAGACGATCAGGCCGATGCCGATCCGCCGTTTCCAGCTCCAGCGCCGCCGAGGCCTGCGGATCTTGGGCTCTCTCGGCTCTCGTGCGCTGCGGTCCGGCCCCTTCTGCGGCCGGTCGAGCGGCACCTTGCCCTTCACGCGTCCGCCCCGGTAGACGCGGTAGGGCTTCTCTCCCGTCGCCATCGAGGAAGTAGGGTAGCCGCGCGCTTTGGACGGAAACCGTGTCATCGGCGTCGATCTCGGCGGCACCAAGATCCTGGCCGGGGTCGTCGACGACCGGGGACAGGTCGAGCGGCGCCGGGAGTATCCGACGCCGACCGCTTCGCAGGACGAGCTGCTTGCAGGCCTCGACGCCGCAATCGAGGAGCTTCTCACCGACGACATTGCGGGCCTCGGCTTCGGGCTGCCGTCCCCGATCGACCAGAAGGCAGGCCGTGCGCTGCAGGCCGTCAACATCCCACTCGACGAGAGCGTGGATTTTCGCGGGAGGATGCGCGAGCGGTTCGGCCTGCCGGTCGGGATCGAGAACGATGCAAATGCGGCCGCGTACGCCGAGTTCAGGTTCGGCGCTGCCCGCGACGTCGAGACGATGGTGATGCTGACGCTCGGAACCGGCTGCGGCGGCGGCGCGGTCGTGGACGGGAAGCTCTTCCGCGGCTGGGCCGAGTTCGGCCACATGGTCATCGTCCACGACGGCATCCCGTGTCAGGGAACGTGCACGGGTCGTGGACACCTGGAGCCCTATGTCACGGGTGTCGCCGCGACCAAGCTCGCTCAGGCGGAATTCGGCCCGGCGGTCGACGCGCACCGGCTCGTGCGCCTCGCGAACGAAGGTGAGCAGCGCGCGGTCGAGATCCTGGACGGGATCGGCCGGCATCTCGGGTCCGGAATCGGGACGCTGGTGAACATCTTCAATCCCGAGCTGGTCGTGATCGGCGGCGGGTTCGCGGCCGCGGGCGACTTCGTGCTCGAGCCGGCGCGTGAAGTCATGCGCCGCGAGGCCCTCGCTCGCGTGGGCTACCGGATCCCCATCGTTCGCGCAGAGCTCGGGACCGCCGCCGGGTTGATCGGTGCCGGTCTCGTCGCGTTCGACACGGTCGGGTAAGTGGCTCTCGCGGTCTGCGCGACCCCGATCGGGAACCTGGACGACGTCACGCTGCGCGTTCTCGAGGAGCTGCGCTCGGCTGACGTGATCCTCTGCGAGGACACGCGTCACACGCGCGTGTTGCTCGACCGGCATGGAATCTCCGGCAAGCTCCTGTCGTACCACGAGCACAACGAGGCGAAGCGTGCCGCAGAGGTGCTCCCGAGAATGGAAGCAGGGGAGCGGTTCGCACTCGTGAGCGATGCCGGGATGCCGGCGATCAGCGATCCCGGTGCGCGACTTGTGGCTGCGGCAGTCGAGCGTGGCGTTCGCGTGACGGTCCTCCCGGGGCCCACGGCAGTCGACACCGCGCTCGTCGCGAGCGGCTTTCCGGCCGAGCGATATCAGTTCGTCGGCTTCCTGCCGCGCGGTGCGCGTGCGCTCGCGTCGCTTTGGGAGGAGCTCGCGTCCTGGCCCTACCCGGTGGTGGCTTTCGAATCGCCACGGCGGCTACCTGCGACCTTGCGCTCGCTCGCCGACGCCGAGCCTGCGCGCGAGGTTGCCGTGTGCCGGGAGCTGACGAAGAAATTCGAGGAGGTGGTGCGCGGGACGGCAGCCGAGGTGGCGGCGCGCTTCGCGGAAGCGCCGAAGGGTGAGGTCACGCTTGTGCTCGGGCCTGGGAGCCCGAGTCCGGACGTCGGTGCAGCGATCGCGGCGGTCGGTGAGCTCGTCTCCGCCGGACTGCCGCGCAGGCAAGCGGCAGACGTCGTGTCCCGTTTGACGGGCGCGTCGCGCAACGAGCTCTACCGCCGTACTTTGTAGCCAGTATTGACAACAGAGATCGGCCCTTGCTATGGTCGCTTCGTTCTCAAAACTGGCAACAAGGAGGAAATCTGTGCGGTGTCTTGCTGTCTTGCTCGCGTGTGCGTGCGCGCTCCCGGTGTCGGCGGCGCATGCGTGGACCTGGCCGGTCGACGGACCGGTTCTGCGGGCTTTCTCGTTCGATCATGCGCATCCCTACGCGGGCGGTCAGCACCGCGGCGTCGATCTCGGCGCCCCCGGCGGTACCCAGGTGCTCGCTCCGGCCGGGGGAATCGTCTCGTTCGCGGGAACGGTGCCGACGGGCGGGAAGACCGTTTCGATCGAGACGCCGCACGGGTACACCGCCACACTCGTTCACCTCGGCTCGATCGGTGTGAAGCGCGGCGCGCCCGTCGGCGAAGGCTCGGTCGTGGGAACCGTCGGCCCGAGCGGCGTGCCGGAGCTCGCCGAGCCGTACGTCTACTTCGGCCTGCGCACCACGAGTGATCAACAGGGGTACGTCGATCCGATGGTGTTCCTGCCGTCGCGCACAGGCGCGCCGCCGGCGACCGCGGGGGAGGCGCCGGCCGTCACGGCGGTCGTCGGCGTCGCCTCCACGGCCGAGGCCCCGGCTGCGGAGCCGCTCGTCGCTGCTACGACGACGGTCACCGCCAACAACGCTCCTGCAGAGAGCGTGGCGGGGTCACAGGCTGCGTCGGCACCGGTCGCCGCGCCCGTCAGCGCCCGCGTCGAGCCGTCGGCTGCTGGGGCTGTGGCGGAGGCCCGGCCGACTTCGCACGCGCGCGTCGACGAGGAAGCGGGCCCCTCCGTCTCGCTCGGCGCGGCAGAGGTGACTCTTGCGCGTGTCCCGGTGCAAGGCACGCAGCGGCACGGCGTGAAGGCAGCGCCGCGACACCGCCAACGCCCGTCGCCGGCCGAGAGCCACGACAGCCGGTCGGCGGCCGGCTCCTCGCACGGCCTCCAGCAGGAGGCGGAGCAAGCGTCTCGGCTCGTCGCGGCAATGACGCAACCGGCGGCGTCGAAGGAAGGAGGGCATTCCTGGACCTTCGTTCTGGGCGCGCTGGTCCTGATCGTCGCGTGCGCGTGGCGACGGCGTTCGGCACAAAGGGCGGCTCGTATCATGTCCCTCCCCGAGACGGAGACGCACGTTCATGTCGGAGAACCCATCGAAGAAGAAAATCCTGGTGGCCCCAGCCTGGCCGTACGCGTCCGGGCGGAG
>Ga0207648_10000152_pt1 | contig 69770 bp, 71 predicted proteins | sample KBSMisM32_FD_184310 | JGI IMG/M metagenome (GOLD analysis project Ga0207648, IMG submission 184310) | Miscanthus rhizosphere microbial communities from Kellogg Biological Station, Michigan, USA - KBS Miscanthus M3-2 (SPAdes) (version 2) | ecosystem: Host-associated > Plants > Roots >...
TTGCGCGTTACCGGGCGCCCTTAGCATGCGCCGACATGGCCTCTACCTATGTGCGAGTGATGAGCCGGCTGGGCGAGCAGGCCGGACTACGCGTATTCCGTGTCTTCGGGCGGCGGCTGCGTGCGTGGGCCGGCGCGGCGGCGCAGCGCATCGACTGCCGGCTGCTGCCGGAGCGCGAGGTGCTGGCGCTTTGCGCCGACCCGGCGCTCGACCTTGTGCCCTCCAAGGTACAGGCGGCTTACCGGCGTGGCGACTTGTGCGTCGGCGCGTTCCAGGAGGGCGAGTTCGCGGGCTACTGCTGGTTCGCCCTGTCTCCCGCGCCCCATATGGACGGCGCCTGGCTCGAGTTTCCGGACCACGTCGTCTACACCTACAAGAGCTACGTGCGCCCGGCGTTTCGCGGACGCGGGATCGCGGCCGCCCTGTACGGCTTCGCCGACGCGCATTTCCTCGAGCGCGGACGCACCCATGCGGTGCTCTGTGTCGAGTCGCATAACCGGCCGTCGATCGCCGCCGCGCGGCGCTGCGGCTTCGCCGAGGCGGGCTACGCCGCCTATGTCGCCGGCGGCCGCCTGCGTGCGTGGCGCTCGCGCGCGGCCGCGGGCTACGGGTTGCGCTTTTTCCTTCCCGAGTAAGCGCTCTGCCGTACGCGTTCGCCCATCCCGCCGCCGTCGTGCCGGTGGCGAAAATGCTGGGCGCGAGAGCGGTGCCTTCGGCGCTCGCGATCGGCGCCATGATCCCGGACGCCTGGTATATCGTGCCGCTCCTCGAGCGCGACCATGGCCACGAGCTGCCCGGCGCGCTCTTGTTTTGCATACCGGCCGGTCTCCTTGCCTACGCCGCCTTCCACCTCATCTTCAAGCAGCCGTTGCTCGCGCTGGCGCCGCGCTGGCTCGCGGAGCGCCTCGCGCCCTGGGCGACGCCGGGATTGCCGCGAGCGCGCTGGCATCGCGTGCTGCTTTCGTTGCTGGCCGGTATCGCGACGCACCTTGCGTGGGATGCCCTCACGCACGCCGAATACTTTTCGATCCTCGAGACGCCGGTAGCAGGCGGGATACGCCTGCACCAGGTGCTGCAGCACGCGAGCACTCTGCTCGGAACATGGTTCCTCGCCACCTGGATTCGCCGGAAGCTCCACGCCACGCAGCCGATCGCCGCTCTCGGCGCGCTCGATGACCGGATTCGCTATGCCGTGACGGCGGCGATGGTCGGCCTGCCGGCGGCCGCGTTCTTGATCGCGCTGCGCGCGTTCGAAGCGGAGCCCGCGCCGCTGGCGCTACGCGCCGCGGGGGTCACCGCCCTTTCCGCATTCGGGCTGCTGGCGCTGTTCTTCTCGGTCGGCTGGAAGCTCGCGCGCTAGCCCCAGACCTCGCGCGCGACTTCGACCACGCGCTCGAGCTTGCGCCACTGCTCATCCTCGCTCAGCTTGTTGCCGTGGTGCGTGCTCGAGAAGCCGCACTGCGGCGACAGGCGCAGGTTCTCCAGTGGCACGTGGCGCGAAGCCTCGTCGATGCGCCTCTTCAGCGAATCCTTGGGCTCGAGCGCGCCGGACTTGGTGGTGACGAGGCCCAGCACGACGTTCTTGCCCTTCGGCAGACGGCGCAGCGGCTCGAAGCCGCCGGCGCGCTCGCTGTCGTACTCCATGAAGAAGCCGTCGACGTCGGCCGAGAACATGCCCTCGAGCACCTCCTCCTGGTAGCCGCCCGAGGCGAACCAGGTGCTGCGGAAGTTGCCGCGGCAGGTGTGCATGGTGACGCTCATTCCCTTCGGCCGGCCTTCGAGGGCGCGGTTGATTGCCTGCGCGTAGGTGAACTGCAGGCTCGCCGGCTCGTCGCCGTTCGCTCGGAAATTCTCACGCACCTTCGGGTCGCAGAGGTACGAGAAGCCGACGTCGTCGAGCTGCAGGTAGGTGCAGCCCGCTTCCCCGAGCTGGCGGATCGCCTGGCGCCAGGCCGCGGCGGCGTCGACCCAGAACTCGGCGAGGTCGGGATAGACCTCGCGCGAGACCGCGTTGCGCCCGCCGCGGAAGTGGAGCGACCCCGGAGAGGGCATACAGAACTTCGCCGTCCTTTTCGTCGTCGACTTGAGGAAGGCGAAGTGGTCAACCATGATCGGCTTCGAGCAGCGCAGCCTGCCCGTTACCGTCGCCATGGGCGGCACGTCCTCCGCGGCGAAGGTCATGCCGATGGCCTGCTTGAGCGTGACGCCGTCGAGCTGCCGCATGAAGTCGAGATGCCAGTAATCGCGGCGGAATTCGCCGTCGGTCACCGACTGAAGGCCGACGGCCTCCTGCTTTGCGACTGCGGAGCGGATCGCGCGGTCTTCGACTTCCTTGAGGTTCGGGCTTTTCGCCTTGCGGGCGGCCACGAGCTCGCTCGGGCGCAGTAGACTGCCTACGTGGTCGGCATGGAAGGGCGGCTTCATGCGTCTATCCTACCCTTGGAGCGTATGCGGGCGGCCCTGCGCGGCAAACGCGTGACCGAGAAAGCCATGTTCGGCGGCGTGTGCTTCATGCTGCGCGATCACATGCTGTGCGCCGCAAGCCCGCGCGGCTACCTGTTCCGCGTCGGCAAGGAGCAGCACGCCGCGGCGCTCCAGCGTGCCGGCGCGCGGCCGATGGAAATGAACGGCAGGCGCTACGAAGGTTACGTGCGCGTAGACCCCGACCAGTGCGATAGCCGCGCGCTGCACTCATGGCTAGGGCTGGCGGAAAAGCACGTTGCCGCGCTGCCACCGAAAAAGAAGCGCAGATGAACTACCCGGGTGCCCGCAGGTCGGTGATCGAGCTGCGCGTCGGCACCAGCGGGCTGCCAGGAAGGTTGTAGCGCGGCAGCCGGCCTTGCCTTTCAACTTTCTGTCGAAGCAGTTCATCCTCGCGGCCCTTCGGCGTCGAGGTCGTTTCCCAGGCGAAGTGCGAGACGTGGATCGCGCCCGTGTCGTTGAGCGCGAGGTGCTCTCTCAGGCAGTGCTGTAGCGAGCGGTTCCAGGGGGTGTGGGCGACATAGACGCACTCCCTGCCGTCCCAGAGCGTGAAAACGCCCTGTGCGTCAGGGATTTCCCGGACACGTTCGGCGGTAAAGCGGCACTTGAGGCTCGCAACCCTCATGGACCTTACGTAGCATCGGGCGTGCCTAGTAGCCGGCCTGGAAGTCGACCAGGTTCGCCGGCGTCTCGCCGCGGCGCACCCGCTCGACGTTGTCGACGATCCTGGGAATCGCGGTGCGCGGCTCGGTGAGCGCGGCGGAGTGCGGCGTGATCGTGATGCCGGGATGGTTCCAGAGCGGGTCGCGCTCCGGCAGCGGCTCGGGCTCGAACACGTCGAGGTACGCGTGCGCGAGCCAGCCGTTGTCGAGCGCGCCGATCAGGTCGCGTGCGACGAGGTGGCCGCCGCGCGCGACGTTGATGACGCAGCCGTCGCGCCGCATCATGGCGAAAGTGCGCGCGTTGAGCACCCCGGCGGTCTCGCGCGTGAGCGGCAGCAGGCACACGAGCGCGTCCGTGATGCGCAGCATCGCTGTCAGGTCGGTGAACGACCTCACCCCGGGCACATCCTTTGGGCGCCGGCTCCAGCCGGCAACGTTGAAGCCGAGCGCGAGGAGCTTGCGCGCGGCGTCGCCGCCGAGCTCGCCGAGCCCGAGCAGGCCCACGGTGCGGTCCGAGGCCATGTGCTGGTCCATGCGCCGCCACTGCCTCGCGCGCTGCTGAAGACGGTACTGGTAGAGGTGGCGATGCCAGTCGAGCACGTGCGCGATCACGGTCTCCGACATCGCCGCGACCATCCCGGGATCGACCAGCCGCGCGAGCGGCACGCCGCGCGGGTAGTTCGGGTCGGCGAGCAGCTTTTCCACGCCCATCCAGAGCGACTGGACGAGCCGCGGACGGCCGAGCTTCTGGAAGGTTCCCGCGGGCGGCGTCGCGATGAGCGCGACCTCCACGGATTTGTCGGGCACCGCGACGAGCTCGTCCTGCGGAAGCGCCTGGCGCAGGAGCGGCACCCAGAGCTCCGCTTTCTCGGTCTGCGAGGCGAAAAGAATCTTCACGCACGATGGTAGCATTCGAGCCGAGGAGTCCTTCATGCGGTTCACCGCGTTCCTACTTTCCGCCGCGCTTTCGTTCGCCGCGGCCGCGCAGGACTGGCCGAAGCAGAAGCCGATCCACCTCGTCGTCGGGTTCGCGCCCGCGAGCACCACCGATCTCGTGGCGCGCCTCGTGGCGCCGAAGCTCGCCGACGCGCTCGGCCAATCGGTCCTCGTCGACAACCGTCCGGGCGCCGCGGGCAACGTCGCCGCGCAGCAGGTGAAGCGCGCTGCGCCCGACGGCTACACCCTCTTCGTCACCAGCGTCGCCTACGCCGTCAACCCGACGCTGTACCCCAACGCCGGCTACGATCCGCTGCAGGACTTCGTGCCCGTGATCCTCGGCCCGAGCACACCCAACATCATCACGGTGAACCCGGCCGTGCCGGCCGCCAATTTGCAGGAGCTGATCGAGCTCGCGCGCAAGACTCAGCTTTCCTACGCCTCCTCCGGGATCGGCACCACGACCCACCTTTCCATGGAGCGGATCAAGCATCAGGCGAAGGTCGACATCACGCACGTGCCCTACCAGCCGGCGCAGGCGGTGGGCGCGGCGGTGGCCGGACACACGCAGATCTCGAGCACCTCGATGCCGCCCGCGGTGTCCCAGGTGAAAGGCGGCAGGGTGCGCGCGATCGCCGTCACCAGCGCGCAACGCTCGCCCGCTCTGCCCGAGGTGCCGACGGTCAACGAGCAGGGGTTCTCTGGATTCGACGACCTCACCTGGACGGGCTTCTTCGTGCCCGCGGGCATGCCGCAGGACCTCGTGAATCGCCTCAACTCGGAGATCAACCGCGCGCTCCTCGCCCCGGACGTGGCCGAGCGCCTGGCGCAGCTCGGCCTCGAGTGGAAGACCAATACCTCCGGCGAATTCGCCGCGTTCCTGCGCAGCGAGATCGAGAAATGGAGCCGGGCGGTTAAGGAATCGGGCGCAAAGGCCGACTAGGGGCTTCATCTTGATAAGGGTCATGCAGCCGCCTTTCCGCGCCGATCACGTGGGCAGCCTGCTGCGCCCGCCCGGGCTGGCCGAGGCGCGCAAGCGGAAGGACGTGGCGTTCCAGCAGAGCGCGATCCGCGCCGTCGTCGCGAGGCAGGAGGCGATCGGCTTGCAGAGCGTCACCGACGGCGAGTTCAGCCGCGACTGGTGGCACCTCGACTTCCTCGCCCAGCTCGAGGGCGTGACGCTGCGCGAGAATCCCGGCCCGAAATTCGGCGGCACCGAGGAGCAGCCGCCGATCCCGCAGGTGAGCGGCAAGCTGCGCTACCAGAAGCCGATCATGGTCGGCGATTTCCTGTTCCTCAAGCAGGCGGCGTCGAGAGTCGCCAAGTTCACGATTCCCTCGCCGTCGATGCTGCACCTGCGCGCCGGGCGCGCCGGGATTTCTCGACGTGCGTACCCCGACATGGCGGCGTTCTGGCACGACGCGGGTGCGGCATACCGGGAGGCCATCGCGGCCTTCGCCAAAGCGGGCTGCGCCTATCTCCAGCTCGACGACGTCGCTTTCGCCTATCTGTGCGATCCGAAGATCCGCGACAACTGCCGCAAGAACGGCGACGACCCCGATGCGCTGCCGCGTCTATACGCGGACACCATCAATCGCGCGCTCGAGGGCCGGCCCTCGGATATGACGGTCACCATGCACACCTGCCGCGGCAACTTCAGGAGCGCCTGGGTCGCCGAGGGCGGCTACGAGCCGGTAGCCGAGGCCATGTTCTCCACGAAGGTGGATGGCTTCTTCATGGAGTTCGACAGCGCGCGCGCCGGCGGCTTCGAGCCGCTGCGCTTCGTCCCGAGAGGAAAGCGGGTTGTGCTCGGCCTCGTTACCTCTAAATCGGGGCCATTGGAAAACAGCGAGGATGTGAAAAGGCGGATCAACCAGGCCACCAAGCTCGTCCCGATCGAAGACCTCTGCCTGTCGCCGCAGTGCGGCTTTTCGAGCACCCACCACGGCAACCTGCTCACCGAAGACGAGCAGTGGAGAAAGCTCGAGCTCGTGGTCGAGGTCGCGGCAGACGTATGGCGCTAGAGCGTTTCACCGGCCGGCGCGAGGACGACCGGCTGCTCACCGGCCAGGGCCGCTACACCGCCGATTGGAGCCTTCCGGGCCAGCTCTATGGCTACTTCCTTCGCTCCGACCACGCGCATGCCCTCATCAAGAGGATCAACACCGCCGCGGCCCGATCGAGCGAAGGGGTGAAAGCGGTCTTCACCGGCGACGATATGAAGCACTACAAAACGCCGCCGCCGCAAGTGAAGTACCCGATCAAGGTGCCGCGCCGGGACATCCTGGCGCGCGAGCGGGTGCGCTACGTGGGGCAGGAGATCGCGCTCGTCGTGGCGGGCTCGCCGGCCTTGGCGCAGGACGCTGCCGAGAAGATCGAGATCGAATTCGAGGACCTGCCGGCGGTGGTCGACGCCGCGCAGGCGCTCGAGGCGGGCGCGCCGCTCCTGCACGACGACGTGGCGGGCAACCTCGCCGCGACGTTCGAGTACGGCGACGAGAAGCGCGCCGCCGACGCGTTGGCCGGCGCCGCGCACGTGGCGCGCCTGGAGCTCGAGTCGACTCGCGTGTCTGGCACGCCGATGGAGCCGAAGGCGTGCGTGGCGGCCTACGACGCCGCGAGCGACAGCTACGACGTCTTTGCGAGCTCGCAAGGCCTCTCGATGATGCTGCCGAACTTCGTCGCCATCACCGGCGTGCCGGCCGAGCGCATCCGGCTCCACGCGCGCGACGTCGGCGGCGGCTTCGGCATCCGCTCGCAGGCCTATCCCGAGTACATCGCGCTGATGCACGCGGCAAAGGCGCTCGGCCGGCCGGTGAAGTGGGTCGGATCGCGCTTCGAGACCATCGTCAGCGACCACCACGGGCGCGCGATCGATCTCTCGGGCGAGCTCGGGCTCGACCGCGACGGGCGTTTCGTCGCGCTGCGCGTGCACTGGATCTGCAACATGGGCGCGCACCTCTCGCAGGCGGGCCCGATCATCAACGCGGTGAACCCCTCGACCCACGCGATCAACGCCTACCGCATCCCGGCGCTCTTCGGCCGGCACCAGCTCGTGCTCACCAATACCACCTCGGTGACCGCATACCGCGGCGCCGGCCGCCCCGGTGTGTCGTACCTCGTCGAGCGGCTGGTGGACGAGGCCGCGCGCGAGCTCGGCCTCGATCCGGCCGAGCTGCGCCGGCGCAATCTCATCCCGAAGGAGGCGTTTCCGTATCGCACGCCGGTCGGTTCGACCTACGACAGCGGCGATCCGCCGGGACAGCTCGCCCTCGCCATCGAGCATTCGCATTGGAAGGATTTCGAGAAGCGCCGCAACGCTTCACGGGAAAAAGGCCTGCTGCGAGGGATCGGCTGCGCCATGTTCATCGAGCCGAGCGGCGGCGGGGCCGCACCGCAGGAGCAGGCGGCGATCAAGTTCGGCGAATCGGGCAACGCGACGCTCTACGTGCTGTCCGGCCCGTCGGGCCAGGCGCACGAGACGGTGTTCCCGCTCATCGTCTCCCAGGTGCTCGGTCTCTCCCCTGAGAACATCGAACTTCGGGCGAGCGACCCGCTCGGGCCCGCCTTGATCGGCGGCGGCACGGTGGGGTCGCGCTCGCTCATGTCGCACGGCGCTGCCCTCTACGCAACCGCGCAGGAGGTCTTGAAGAAAGGGCTCGACTTCGCCGCGAAGGAGCTCGAGGTATCGAAGGCCGACCTCGAGTTTTCAGCCGGGAACTACCGTGTGAAGGGGACGGACGTTGCCATCACATTCGAGGAGATCGTGAAGCGCTACGGCAGCGCGCTCGACACGCAGGGCGGCATTCCGACGCCGGTCGCGTTCCCGGGCGGCGCGCACGTGTGCGAGGTTGAGGTCGATCCCGAAACAGGCACGGTCGAGGTCGCGAGCTACGTCGCGGTCGACGACTGCGGGCGCGTGATGAACCACACCCTTGTGGAGGGTCAGCTCCACGGCGGCATCGTCCAAGGTGTCGGCCAGGCGCTGGCCGAGCATTGCGTCTACGACGCAAGCGGCCAGCTCCTAACCGGCTCGTTCATGGACTACGCCATGCCGCGCTCGGACATGGTGAAAGAATTCAGGCTCTACGACCACTCGGTGCTGTCGCCCACCAACCCGCTCGGCGTGAAAGGCACGGGAGAAGCCGGCACCACCGGCGCGATTCCCGCGGTGGCCAATGCAGTGATGAACGCGCTTCGTCCGCTTGGCATCGAACGGCTGGATTTCCCGTATTCGGCGGCCCGCGTCTGGCAGGCGATTGCTACGGCGCGACGAGCCTAGGGATGTGCTGCGAGCAGTTCCAGTCCCAGGCGAGCACGCTGAACACGATCATGTCCCCTGCGTCGCCGGAAACGACGCGAGCGCGCCCCCATAGCTTGAGGCGGCGCGCCGCCGCGTAGTCCATCAGGAACAGGAACGCCCGCTCATTCTCGGCGAGGTTCCCGAAGCTGATGTATTGGCGGTTGCCCTCGTAGTTGGCGAAGGCGATGGTGCGCTCGTCGAGCACGCGCAGGAATCCGGGCGGACCGCCGCGGTGCTGGACGTAGGGCTGGCCGTCGGCGCTCGCTGTGGCGAAGTAGGCCGAATTGCGCTCGCCGATGAAGTCGATCACCTCCGCGGACAGCCCGCCCTGAAAGCGCCGGAGCGCCGCGCGCCGCGCCTGGGCCTTGCGCGAGCCGCGGCGCTCCTGCTCGGCGCGCACGCTGGCTGAAAACATGACTTCATCGGGGGACAGATCCATGGCCGCTCCTTTTCATGGCGCAGTCTGGCATCCGGCATGACTGGAATAAATGGGGTCCAAAGCATTGGACTGCTCCATAAAATGGAGTAATACTGCCTGGCCATGGACAAGCTCGCGGCGATGGCGACGTTCGTGCGGATCGTGGAGAAGGGCAGCCTCACCGCCGCCGCGGGGGTGCTCGAGACGTCGCTTCCGTCGGTCGTGCGTACCCTCGCTGCGCTCGAGCGCGAGCTGGGCGTGCGCCTCCTCAATCGCACCACGCGCCGCATCCACCTCACGGACGAGGGCGCGCAGTATCTCGAACGCTGCCGCGCCATCCTGGGGGCGGTGCAAGAGAGCGAGGCGGCGTTCACCCTGGCCAAGGCCGAGCCGCGGGGCAGGCTGGCGGTGACCGCGCCGGTGCTCTTCGGGCGGCGCTACATCGCGCCCCTCGTCACGCGCTTCCTGCGCCGCCATCCGGGCGTCAGCGCGGAGCTCCTGTTCGTCGACCGGGTCGTGAACCTGGTCGAGGAGGGGATCGACGTCGCGGTTCGCATCGGCCACCTCCCCGATTCGTCGCTCATCGCCGTGCCGGTCGGAAAGGTGCGGCGTGTCATCTGCGCGAGCCCCGAGTACCTGCGTCGCCGCGGCACGCCGCGCGTTCCCCAGGATGTCCGTGACCACGCCTGCGTCAGGCTCACGGGGCTTGCGCCGCGCCCCGAATGGCAGTTCCGGACCGGCCGGCGCGCCGTCACGGTCGCGGTGAACGCCGTCGTCTCGTGCAACGACACCGAGGGCGGCCTGCAGGCTTGTGTGAGCGGCCACGGTCTGGGCCTGTTTCTGTCGTACCAGACCGCGCCCTACCGCAACGAGAAGCGGTTGCGCTATGTTCTCGAGGAGTTCGAGCCCGAGCCCGCGCCTGTGCACATCGTCTACGCCCAATCCAGGCTGGTTACCGGAAAGGTGCGCTCTTTCGTGGACGCGTGCGTCGGCGCGTTGCGCGGCGCGCGATTCGACTGAGTCGGTCTAGCATGGGAGGCACGTTGAAAGAAGCTTCGATCACGGTTCGCGACGGCACCGAGATCGGCGTCGCGATCTACGCGCCCGACGGCAATGGCAGATTTCCGGCGCTCCTTGCCGCCTCGCCCTATCGCTACGACAACAACACGCTTCCCGCTGGGCCGCAGTTCCTGTGGCGTGAAACCGGGCCGATCGAGCTCTACGTGAAGCACGGCTATGCGTACGTCCACATGGACATCCGCGGTTCGGGCAAATCCGGCGGCCACTTCGAGTTTCTAGGGCCGAACGAGCAGCGCGACCTCTACGACGTGATCGAGTGGATCGCCAAGCAGCCCTGGTCCAACGGCAAGGTCGGCGGCATCGGCCAGTCGTACTTCTGCATGGCTCAGTGGTGGATGGGCGTCATGAAGCCTCCGGCGCTGGCGTGCCTGGGCGCCTACGACGGCTTCAACGATCCTTACCGCGCCACCTGCTACACCGGAGGCATTCCCGGCCAGTTCATTCCCGGCTACTGGTGGAACCAGAACCGGATCATCAACCGCTTTCCGGCGAACGGTGCCGCGCCGCGCGTGCAGGAAACCGACCTCGACGCGATGATCAGCGCGCATCCGACCTACGACGAATTCTGGCGCGCGCGCTGCGCCTGGGAGCGCCTGAACGAGATCGACGTGCCGCTCTACTCGATAGGCATCTGGGGAAAGGTCGATCTGCATACGCGCGGCAACATCGAGGGCTTCCGCCGCGCCCGCGGGCCACGCAAGCTCCAGATGCGCGGGCCGATCAACGCCTGGGCAGCGAACGCCGAGTTCAACGGCGTCGAGCTCCACGAGAAAGTGCTGCTGCCCTTCTACGAGCGCTTCTTGAAGGGCAAGGAGACCGAGTGGGAAAGTCGCCCGCCGGTCGAGTACTTCGTGCGCGGCGCGAACGTCTTCAGGGCCGCCGACACCTGGCCGCCCGCGGGAGTTAGGTACCAGAGCTTTCACCTTAGCGCGAAGCAGACTGGCAGCCTCACTTCGTTGAACGATGGAATGCTCGCCCCTGAAGGGGCACAGGGGCCGGGGGAAACGAGCTATTCCTATCCCAACCCCGGCTGGGCGAGCGGCGTGGTGGGCTTCGGGCCAACGGGTCCGGCGAGCGGCTTCGACCCGGTGCGCCGCGTGCTCACCTTTACGACCGCGCCGCTCGAGAAGGACCTCGAGATCGCGGGCCCGATCAAGCTCGTGCTCTACGCGTCATCGACGGCGAAGGACACGGACTTCGTGGTCAAGCTCGCCGAGCAGTACCCGCAATCGGCCGAAGACCGCGCGAAAGGCCTCAATCCCCCATCGCAGCTCGTGACCAAGGGCTGGCTGCGCGCCTCGCACCGCGCGCTCGACGCGAAGCACAGCACCGAGATGGAGCCTTATCACACGCACACCGATCCGCAGCCGCTCAAGCCGGGGGAGGTCTATGAGCTCGCGATCAGCATCGAGCCCAACGCGTACCGCTTCAAGCAGGGCAACCGCATCCGCATGGAGCTCGTGAACGGCGACTCGCCGATCACCGATGTCCTGTGGACGCACTACTACCAGCCGAACAAGATCGGCCAGGACACGATCCATCACAGCGCCCGCTACCCCTCGCGGCTCATCCTGCCGGTCATGGAATGAGCGCAGAATAACGGCCATGAAATTCACCCCCTGGGAAAACCCCATGGGCACGGAGGGCTTCGAGTTCATCGAGTACGCCGCGCCCGACCCGGCGGCGATGGCCGGGGTGTTCGAGCGCATGGGCTTTCGCGCGATCGCGCGCCACCGCCACAAGGAGGTCACGCTCTACCGGCAGGGCGAGATCAACTTCATCCTCAACGCCGATCCCGAGTCCTTCGCCCAGCGCTTCGCGCGCCTGCACGGCCCCAGCGTCTGCGCGATCGCCTTCCGCGTGCAGGACGCTGCCAGCGCGTACCGGCGCGCGACCAGCCAAGGGGCGTGGGGCTTCGCCAACCACGCGGGGCCGGGCGAGCTCAACATCCCGGCTATCAAGGGCGTGGGCGACTCGCTCATCTACTTCGTCGACCGCTGGCGCGGCAAGAACGGCGCGAGGGCGGGCGACATCGGCAACATCGGCTTCTACGACGTCGACTTCGAGCCGCTCGAAGGCGCCACGCTCGACCCGACGGGCCACGGGCTGCGCTACATCGACCACCTCACGCACAACGTGCATCGAGGGCGGATGAAGGAGTGGGCCGACTTCTACGAGCGCATCTTCAATTTTCGCGAGATCCGCTACTTCGACATCGAAGGCCAGGTGACCGGAGTCAAGAGCCGCGCCCTTACCAGCCCCTGCGGCAAGATCCGCATCCCGATCAACGAAGAGGGCAACGACAAGTCCGGGCAGATCAGCGAGTACCTGGATACCTACCGCGGCGAGGGCATCCAGCACATCGCCATGGAAGCGCGAGACCTGCTCGTCACGGTCGACGCGCTGCGCGCGAGCGGCGTGAAGCTCCTCGACACGCCGGACACGTACTACGAGCTCATCGACAAGCGCATCCCCGGCCACGGCGAGAACGTCGCCGAGCTCAGGGAACGCAAGATCCTGATCGACGGCAGGCCCGGAGAGCTCCTGCTGCAGATCTTCAGCGAGAACCAGCTCGGGCCGATCTTCTTCGAGTTCATCCAGCGCAAAGGCGACGAAGGCTTCGGCGAAGGCAACTTCAAGGCTTTGTTCGAGTCCATAGAGCTCGACCAGATGCGCAGAGGAGTGCTCAAGACATCATGACCGCCAAACTCCCGGCCCCAGCCGGATGGCAACGTGAGGAAAAACGCGACGCGATTACGCGCGAGCTGGTGTTTCCCGACTTCAACCGCGCCTTCGCCTTCATGACCCAGGTGGCGCTCGCCGCCGAGAAGGCCGACCACCATCCCGAGTGGAGCAACGTCTACAACAAGGTGCGCGTCACGCTCAGCACGCACGACGCCGGCGGCGTGACGCAGAAGGACCTCGACCTCGCGCGCTTCATCGACGCGGCCTACGCGAGGCTAAAGGGGTGAAGCACGGCGCGGCGGCGGGCATGCGCCCGAAGCGCCCGGACTGGACGATCGATCAGGCGTGGGACAAGTACACCGCGGCCGAGCACGCGGTGTGGCGCGCGCTGTTCGAGCGCCAGACGAAGCTCCTTCCGGGCCGCGCCTGCGACGAGTTCGTCGACGGCATGAAGCGGCTGCCGATCGGCCCCGACGCGATCCCGGACTTCAGGCGCCTGTCCGAGGTCCTCGGCAAGCGCACCGGCTGGCAGGTGGTGGCGGTGCCGGGCCTCGTTCCGGACGAGGTGTTTTTCGAGCACCTCGCCAACCGGCGCTTCCCCGCCGGGCAGTTCATCCGCAAGCTCGGCCAGCTCGACTACATCGAGGAGCCCGACGTGTTCCACGATGTGTTCGGCCACGTGCCGATGCTGATGCACCCGGTGATGGCCGACTACATCCAGGCATACGGCAAGGGCGGCCTGCGCGCGCAGAAGCTCGGCGTGCTGGCCAACCTCGCGCGCGTCTACTGGTACACGGTCGAGTTCGGCCTGGTCGAGAGCCGGGAGGGTGTGCGCATCTACGGCTCGGGCATCGCCTCGTCCTACACCGAGAGCGTGTTCGCGCTCGACGATCCTTCGCCCAACCGCATCGGCTTCGAGCTCGCTCGCGTGATGCGCACGCGCTACCGCATCGACGATTTCCAGGAGACCTACTTCGTGATCCGGAGCGTCGACGAGCTGCTCGAGCTCGCGCATATCGATTTCGCGCCGATCTACGCTGCGGTCCGCGGGCAGCCCGAGCTCGAGCCCGGCGAAGTCCTGCCGCGGGACCGCGTGCTCCAGCGCGGCAGCGGCGCCTACCATGCAAGGACGCGCAATGCAGTTCACTGACCGCACCGTCGTCATCACCGGAGCTTCGGGCAACCTCGGCCGCGCCGTCGCCAGGGCGTTTGCCGACCTCGGTGCTCGGCTCGCTCTGCTGGACCTGAAGCGCGGCGACCTCCAGGACAGCGCAAGCCAACTGTTCGTGGACGTGAATCTCATGAATCCGGAGAGCGTGGCCTCGGCGGTGGGGAAAGCGCTCGAGCGCTTCGGCCGCATCGACGTCCTGTGCAACATCGCCGGCGGCTTCCGGATGGGCCCGCCGGTGCACGAAACGAAAGACGCGGACTGGGACTTTTTGCTCGGCCTCAACGCGCGCAGCGTGCTCAACACGGTCCGCGCCGCGGTGCCGGCGATGCTCAAGGGCGGCGGCGGCAGGATCGTCAACATCGGCGCGTTCGCCGCGCAGCGCGGCGCCGCGAACATGGGCGCCTACATCGCCTCGAAAAGCGCGGTGATCCGCCTCACCGAGAGCATGGCCGCGGAGCTGCGCGAGAAGAACGTCAACGTGAATTGCGTTCTGCCGACGATCATCGACACGCCGGAGAACCGCGCGGCCATGCCCGACGCCGATCCGCGCAAGTGGGTCGCGCCGCAGGACCTCGCAGCGGTGATCGTGTTCCTCGCTTCCGACGCGGCGCGAGCCATCCACGGCGCCGCCATTCCGGTTACCGGCCTGAGCTGACGCACCCGGCACGTGCCTTGCTGCCGCAAGGCGTGCGCTCGTCCATCATCGTCGGGCTGATCATCGGTGCGGTGCTCGTCGCGATCGCGGCCTATTTCCTGCCGGAGCGGGAAACGACGATCACGCGGGATGCGAAGGCCGAGGAGATCCGGGAAACGGTGATCGCGGTCAAGCCCCTCGTGAGGGAGCTCAAGGACTTCAAAGAGCTCCAGAAATAAAGGCAGGCGGCGGGCGGAACGGCCCCGTCACGAGGGAAAGCTGCTTCGCCAGGGCGAGCAGCGCCGGCTCGCTCCAGCGCCGGCCGAGGACCTGGACGCCGATGGGCAGGCCCTCTTTAGTGAACGCAAGCGGCAACACCACGGCCGGATGGCCGGTCAGGTTGAACGGGCAGGTAAACGCGGTGGTGGCGAGAAAATAAGGGACCTTGCGCTCGTCGACGTCGACCGGCGTACCGAATGGAACGTGCCCGATCGCGGGCCCGTACGCCACCGGGCAAAGCCACGCGTCGCAACCGGCGAAGAATGCCTCCAGCGCAGTGATCAGCCTGTCTCGCCGGGTGAGCGCGACCATGTAGTCGGCGACGCTCGCCCGCGCGCCCCTCGCTGCGCCGCGCGCCACCGGCAGGTCGCCGAGCGATGCATGCAACTTCTCCACCCGCTCGCGCGCCGCGTCGCCTTGCGTCACCACCCGCTCGGCGATCACGACCTCGCCCCAGGTCTCCCAGGCATCCTCGAAGCTGAACCCCGCAGGACTGCGGTTTTCGACCTCGGCGCCGAGATCGGCCAGCTTCTTCATCAAAGCCGTTATGGCTTGCGCGGTCTCGCGTGAAGGGCTCTCGCCTGCAAACTGCGTACACCATGAAAACTTGAGCGAGCGAAGGAAGGGCGCCGGTACATCTTGCAAAGGAGCGGGCGCGGTTTCCCAGTCGCGGTCGTCGGGGCCGGCGATGACCTTGAGGATGGCGGCGAGGTCTTCGACCGAGCGCGCGAGCGGCCCGAGCGTGTTCATGTGGCGCAACGCGTGGGGCGTGCCGGGCAGCTCGGGAATGTGGCCGGTGTTCGGCACGCGGCCTTCGGTGGGCTTCAGGCCGAAGAGCCCGCACCAGTGCGCGGGCACGCGCACGGAAGCCGCGAGGTCGCTGCCGACGTCGAAGGCCGAGAGTCCCGCCGCGACCGCCGCCGCGCCGCCGCCCGTGGAGCCGCCGGGCGTACGCTCGAGGTTCCAGGGGTTGTTGGTGCGGCCGAAGATCGGGTTGTCCGCGCGGCCGTCGGCGGAGAGCGGCGGCACGTTGGTTTTTCCGATGAGCACCGCGCCCGCCGCCTTCAGGCGCGCGACCGCGGTCGCATCCTTCTTCGGCACGTGGCCCGATAGCGGCGGATAGCCGCCCGTGGTGCGCACGCCAGCCGTCTCGAGCGCGTCCTTGATCGTCATCGGCACGCCGTGCAGTGGCCCCCAAAGCTCGCCGCGTGCGAGCGCGGCGTCGGCTTCGCGCGCCCGGGCCCGTGCGCCGGCTTCGTCGAGCGTGCAGATCGCGTTCAGCACCGGGTTGTGCTTTTTGATTCTTTCAAAATAAAGGTCGAGGACATCGGACGCCGAGAAGCGGTGCAAGCGGATCGCGGCGGCGATTTCGGTAGCGCTGGAGAATGGATCGATCATTCGGCTTTGAGCCCCGCGGCCTGGACGATTCCCCGGAAGCGCTCGTGGTCGCGCAGCATGCGCGCGCGGAACTGCTCCGGCGACTCCTTCAGCGGCTCGAGGCCGCTGTCGGCGAGCCGCTTCTGCACGGAGGGATCGTCCTGCATGGCGTGGATCTGGCGCACCAGCGTGGCGACGATGCGCTCCGGCGTGCCTCTGGGCGCGACGATCCCGAACCAGGTGTTGATATCGAATGCCGGCAGCCCGGCTTCGGCCGCGGTCGGAATGTCGGGCGCAGCGCTCAGCCGCTCGTGCTGCGAGACCGCGAGCACGCGCACTGTCCCCGCCGCGATGTGGCTGCGCACGACCCCGAGGCCGACGAAGATCAGTTGCACCTGTCCCGCGAGGAGGTCAGTCAGCGCCGGGCCGGCGCCGCGGTAGTGCACGACGGTGAGATGCACCTTGGCCGACTGTGCGAAGAGCTCGCCGGAAAGGTGCGGAATGGTGCCCGGGCCTGCCGAGCCGTAGTTCAGCTTGCCCGGCTCGCGGCGCGCGAGCTCGATCAGCTCGGCGAGGTTCGCCGCCGGGACGCGGGCGTTGATCGTCACCACGACCGGCGAGCTCGTGAGCGGCGCCACGGGAACGAGGTCGTTCAGCGGATCGAACGGCATGTTCTTCACCAGGAACGGATTGATCGCGACGTTGCCGACCTGGATCTGTCCGAGGGTGTAGCCGTCGGGCGGCGCCTTCGCGATGGCATCCCCCGCGAGCACGCCGCCGGCGCCGCCGCGGTTCTCGACGAACATGCGCTGCCCGTAGGCTTTCTGGAAATAGTCGACCAGCGTGTGCGCCGCCACGTCCATCAGGCCGCCGGGCGCGGTGGCGACGATCAGCCGGATCGGCTTGGATGGATAGTCCTGCGCATTTGCCCAAATCGAAACTGCAGTGAAGAGGAATGCGGCGAAGATCTTCACGCGGCATCCACCAGCACAAAGGCAATCCGGCAGGGTCGGTCGCTGCGGTTGCTCCACGCATGATTGGTCCCGCGCTGGACCAGCACGTCGCCCGCCTCGAGAAGCACCTCGCCTTCGTCGAGCACGGCGTAGATTTCTCCGGACAGCACGATCGCGTAGTCGAGAGTCCTCGTACGGTGCATGCCCGGATGGCGGCGCTTCTCTTTGGGCGCGGCTTCGGCGCCCATGGATGCGAAATGCGCCTCCGGGTCGATGCTTTTCAGGCGCTCGCTGTCGGGCGGATAGTCGATGACGCGAAACACCGTGCCGCCCGGGTCGGGCTCGATCCGTCGTGCGCGCGTCTCGTTGGGGGTGGCCCAGAGCTCGGTCAGGCGCAGGCCACCGGCCTCTTCGAGCACGAGCGGTTGCGGCTCGTCCTCGATCACGAAAACCGAGCGGCCTTGGGCGTCGTGGCCGGTGACGATGCGCTTCATTCCATGCGCAAAAGCTTCATCGCGTTGCCGAAGTAGATGCGCCGCTTGTCATTTTCCGGCAGGTTGAGCGATTCGATGGAGTTGATTCCTTCGCGGATGAACATCGGTCCGCCTTCCGGATCGAACGGGCAATCGCTCGCGAATACGACGTGGTCGGCGCCGAAAAACGCAATGCCGCAGGCAAGCGGCGCGGCGGCACCGCCGAGGACGGTGTCGCCGTAGAACATCTTGAAGTACTCGATCGGAGGCTTGCCCAGCTGCTTCAATACCTCGGATTCTTCATTATCCGAAGAACGAGAACCCAGCTGGGCCCAGAGCGTTTCGGCCCGTCCAGCGAAGTACGGAATCATGCCGCCGCAGTGGTGCGTGATGATGCGCAGCTTCGGCAGCCGTTGCAGCAGCCCCGAGAACACCATGCGCGCCATGGCGATGCTGGTCTCGAACGGCCAGCCGAGCACCTGCCAGATCTCGTACTTCGACTTCGGCTCGCCGGGATAGTCGGGGCGGTTCGCGGGCCGGGCCGGGTGCATCCAGATCGGCCGGTCGTGGTGGTTTGCCATTCGCTCGAACACCGGGAAGAACTCCGGTTCGTCGAGCGGCCGGCCGGCGACGCTGGTGATGATCTGCACGCCCTTCGCGCCGAGCCGGTCGATGGCGCGGTCCATCTCCTTCAGCGCCTCCGGGATGTTGTTCATCGGCAGCGAGGCGACGAAGGCGGGGAACTGGCGCGGCCACTTGAGGCACATCTGCGCCATGCCGTCGTTCGCGACGCGGGCGAACTCCGGGGACTTGTCGGGGCCGCCGAGGAGCTCGGGCGAGGGCAACCCGAGCGTCAGCACCTGCCGCACGTCGGGGAACTTGGTGCGCAGCATCTCCACCCGGTGCTCGATGTCCCAGAGCATGCGCAGGTTCGACATGCGCTTCACCATCCCGGCCTCCTTCGAGTGCTGCTTCACCAGCTCGAGATAGGCCTGCGGCATCACATGGTTGAAAATGTCGATCTTCATGGCGTCCTCAGACTCTCTTCATCTCGCAATCGAGGCGGCGAAGCTCCTCGGCCGGTGGACGCTCATCGCGGAGCGGCACACCATCGGCTGCTCGTGCTGCCCGGGCCTCGGCGACGTCACGATGCAGGAGGTCGAAGGCAGGGTACTCGCCTGGCTGCGGCAGAAGCACCCGCTGTTCGCGACTCGCGACAGCGTAACCGGCCTGCTCAAGGATTGTATTGCGCGCTCGCAGCCGGCCGGACCGGAAGTTTTGCCGCCGCTCTTCAGGGACCTCGACGAGGCGCTCGGGCACCTCGAGGAGGTCCAGCATGGAAACTGAAATCGGGGTCAGACCCCAAAAAGGAAGAATCGGGGTCTGACCCCGATTTCTACGACCACGGCACGCTGCGCTCGGCAGCGTGCATGCGCGAGTTGTCGCGCGTGGAGATGCCCCAGTGGTCGGTGCGTCCCGCAGGCCACTTCCAATCCTCGGGCCCGCCGACGCGGTAATCGTCGCCGACCTGCTCGACCTCGGCGGTGTATTCGACCACCGGACCGAAGGGCGCCACGAAATAGCCGAACACGTTGTTCCCCGGCCCGTGCCGGCCGGGGCCCCAGGTGCAGGCATAGCCTGCCTCGCGCAGCCGGCCGATGCCGTTCATGACCGCGTCGAGGTCGCGCATCTCGAAGGCGATATGGTTGAGCGAGGAAATGTCCGAGTTGACATAGGCGACGGCATGGTGCGTCCGGTTGCAGCGCAGGAACCGCATCATGCGGGTGCGGTCCGAGACGCGGAAGCCGAGCTTCTCCACCGCGAAGCGCTCGCAGGCCTCCCAGTCGCGCGTGTTCAGCACCACATGCGAGAGCTGGATCGGCCGGTTGCCGTCGACGGGCTTCTCTGGCACTTCTGAATTGGTGACGAAGCGGTAGCGCTGGCCTTCAGGTCCTTCGACGATCGCGCCCGCGCCGCCGCCGGGGGCGTCGAATTCCTTGATCTTCTCGCCGGCGATCTTCGAAATTTCAGAAGCGCTGCCCGCAAAAGTGACAGCATCGACCGCCGCTTTTTCCGCCTGGGTGAGGGAGAGCACGTAGGGGTGATCGGCGGTGGCGCGGAAATAGCGGGTCTTTCCGCGGCTGCCCGCGTCGAAGAGTCCCCACACCCGCTCCAGAAATTCCGCCGCCTTGGACAAGTCCGTAACCTCGAGCTCGACCGCGCGCAGTCTCATCATCAGCTCGCCCTCCACGAGGCGAAGCCGCAGCCGACGATGACCGTCGGCACGGGAAGGTAGTCCACCAGCTCGAAGCCGCGGCCGCCCGCGGCGCCGTGCGCGACCAGCCAGTTGCGCACTTCCTCGGAGCCGTTGCCGCGGCGCGGCAGCTCGTCTTCCAGGTAGGAGATCAAGGAGTCCTCCGAGGACGAAAACAGGCGGATCGTCTCGTGATCGAAGTCTTCGTAGATGGCGCCCATCGTGGGCTCGCCGATCGAGTGCGAGAGTCCGCCCGTGCCGAGAACGGCGACCCTGATATTTTCCTTGTAAGTCTGTATTGCAGAGGCTAGGAGGCGGCCCCAGTCGAAGCAGCGCCGCAGCGATGGCATCGGTGGTTCGATGCTGTTGAGGAGCATGGGGACGATTTTCGGCAGCGTCTCGAGGCCCATGCGCCACAGCGGAATGCAGGCGCCGTGGTCGAGCTTCAGGCGGTGCGACACCGAGGGCTCGAAGCCGGCGCGCATCGCCTCCCCGGCGATGTGGAGCGCGAACCCCGGATGGCCCGCGATCTCGCGGTGGGCGAAGCCCTTCATCCAGGGCTCCGGCGGCCCTTCGTTAGCCGCGCCGACTCCGAGGCAGACCGCCGGGTAGTTGTCGAGGAAGAAGTTCGACCAGTGGTCGGGCGAGACCACGATGAGCACGTCAGGCTTCGCGGACTTGAGCCGCCGCCCGAGCTCTTCGAACGCGTTCTTCAGCCTCGATTTCTCGCCGGGCGGCACCGCTTCCCACTCGCGGATCAGGAGCGGGCCGTGGCTCGCGGCGAAGGCGCCGACGAAGCTAGCCATGGCGCAGGCGCCGCATGAATTCGTCGTCCTTCATGCCGGTGGCGAAGAAGTAGTAGCGCAGCAGGTATGCGTTCGTGCGCTGCGCGAGGAACGGCACGTCGTTCTCGGCGAGCGCCCTGCGCACCGGCGCCTCGATGCGGTAGCGATCCAGGACCTTGTCGCGCTCGGCGCGGTATTCCGCCGCCGCGGCCGGCGATTGCAGGTCATAGAAGAGCTTGGACAGCCAGTAGTCGCGCATCCGGTCCAATCATAAATCCAATATCCGCATTAACATACCGCGCAATTTCGACACGGGGATTCCCATGTTCACCCGACGCTGGGCGACATCGCCGCGCCGCCATGAAGTGCTTGTCGAGCGCGACGTGAAGGTCCGCATGCCGGACGGGACGCTCCTCGACGGCAACGTCTACCGGCCGGCGACGCCCGGGCGCTTTCCGGTCCTCCTCGGCGCGCATCCGTACAACAAGGACCTGCAGTCGCCGCCGCTGCGCCCGATCGGGTTCACGCCGATGCGCGGCTTCATGGAAAGCGGCGACTCGGCGTTCTTCGCCCGCCGCGGCTACGTGCACGCGGTGTTCAACGTGCGCGGCTCTGGCAAATCGGAAGGTTATTACCAGCTCGGCGGGCCGCTCGAGGTGGAGGACATCAGCCATCTCGTGGCCTGGCTCGCCGAGCAAAGCTGGTCGAGCGGCCGCGTCGGGATGTTCGGCGTGTCGTACTTCGCCCGCATCGCGAAGCTCGTCGCCGCCTCGGCACCGCCGGCGTTGAAGGCCGTCTTCGCGCCGTTCTCGGGCAGCGACGACTACCGGCACCGCTGGTACCACGGCGGCATCCTCGCGGCCGGGTTCCTCGCACATTGGCGGAACAGCGCGCACAACCCGAGGTATCGCAGCTTCTACAAGGAGGCGCACGGCGAGGAGAAGTACCGCCAGGCGATCGCGGCGACGATGCGCGACGAGGAGATCGTGGCGCAGCCGCCGCTGCGCGAAGCGCTGCAGAACCCGGACACCGGAACCAACGCCGTGATCGTCGACGTCCTGCTGCATCCGTTCGACGGACCCTTCTGGCGCGAGCGGAGCGCAAGGGACGATCGCGCCACGATCCCGGCCTACCTCGGCGGCTGCTGGGGCATCTACGGCCTGCATCTCCCCGGCGCGTTCACCGCCTGGGAGCAGTGGAAGGGTCCGAAGAAGATGGTGATCGGCCCGCCGGTCTACCTCGACCGCCCGGTCTACCAGTACCACGAGGAGGCGCTGCGCTGGTTCGACCACTGGCTCAAGGACAACGACACCGGCGTGATGGACGAGCCACCGGTGCGCTGCTTCATGCCGCCGACCGGCGAATGGAAGGCGCTCGAGGACTGGCCGCCGCGCGAGGCGCGCTGGATGAGCTTCTATCTGCACGCCGACGGCACGCTGTCCGAGCACGAGCCATGGCCGGGACAGGGCACGGTGTCATTCAACGAATCGCCCTTCGAGCACGGCGAGGCGCGCTTCCAGACGCCGCCGCTCGTCGAGAACACCGAGATCCTGGGTCCGGCGGTATTGACGCTGCATTTCTCCACCACCGATACCGAGGCGCTCCTGTTCGCGGCGGTGCTCGCGGTCGACGCGGACGGCAAGGAGCGCGAGCTCACGCGCGGCTGGCTGCGCGCCTCGCAGCGGCGCCTGCGCGAGGGATCGCCCGCCTGGGATCCGGTGCTGGCGCACGAGGCGCGCGAGCCGCTCGAGCCGGGGAAGGTGTACGAGGTGTCGATTCCGATCGTCGCGACGGCGCGCCTTTTCCGCGGCGCCGAGCGCATCGCGCTGCGCATCAAGGGCGCCGACGATGAGCCGGCGCAGACCTCGCTCGAGGCGATCGCGCGCAACCACCTGCGCCGGCCGCGCCCGGCGCGAATCACGCTCTACTGCGACGAAACGCGCCCCTCGCGCATCGATCTGCCGGTGACGCGCGGAAACATCATCGGCACCTTCTTCTCAGGGGGCGATGTCACTTCGTTCGGGTTGTCTCGGTAAGCGAAAAAGGGGTCAGAGCAATTTTCCTGTAACAGTTTGGCGGGTGGAATCGTCGTTCCCGCGCAAGCGGGAACCCATGTCATCACAAACCAAAATGGGCCCCCGCCTTCGCGGGGGCGACGTGCGAGCTGTTACAGGAAAATTGCTCTGACCCCTTTTCCCTAGCCGGTAGCGTCGGGAACGAGGCCGGCCTGCTCGATGCCGTGGGCGCACGCCGTCTCGTCCTCTTCGCCGGTGCCGCCGCTCGCGCCGGCGGCGCCGAGGATCTGGCCGGAGGCGTCGCGGATCAGCACGCCGCCGGTCTGCGGCAGGAATTTCCCTTGCGCGGTCGCGGCGAGCGTGATGAAGAAGTTGGGATTGTCCTTGGCGCGCTTGGCGAGCGCGCGGCTGGAGGCGCCCATGGCGACCGCGGCCCACGCCTTGCCCTGCGCGACGTCGAAGCGGAACATGCTCGCGCCGTCCTCGCGCTGCGCGGCTTTCACGTTGCCGCTATCGTCTAGCACTACCACGGCGAGCGGCTTGATGTTCATCGCACGCGCCTTGGCGAGCGCTGCTTCGATGATGCTGTTGGCCTGCTTCAGGGTGAGATTCATAACTTCAGGGTGAGATTCATAACTTCAGGGTGAGATTCATAACTTCAGGGTGAGATTCATCAAAGACCCAGAATCCTTTCGGCGTTCTTGTGGAAGATTTTTTCCATCACCTCGTCGGAGTAGCCGAGCTCCTGCCACTCCTTGAGGATCCGCGAGTACGGCATGCTCGGGTAGTCGCTGCCGAACATGACCTTGTCCTGCAGGCGGCCGCGCATGTCGACCTTGAGGTTGCCGGGGAAGTGCTTCGGCGCCCACCCCGACATCTCCCAGTAGACGTTGCCCTTGTGCAGCGCCACGGCGGTGGTTTCGTCGACCCACGGCCAGCCCGGGTGCGCCATGAGGATCTTCATATGCGGGAAGTCGGCGGCGAGCTGGTCGATGTGGCTCGGATGCGCGTGGTTGATCAGCGCGCCGTGCCCGCCGGGCATGCCGGCGCCCATCCCGGTGGTGCCGACGTCGATCATCACGGCCGCCTTGAGCTCGTTGATGAGCTCGAACAGCGGGTAGTAGCGCCGGTCGCTCACCGCGAAGTGCTGCATGATCGGGTGAAAGTGGAATCCGAGCAGGCCGAGCTCGGTGGCGGCGCGCTTCACCTGCGCCAGCGCGACCTCGCCCTTCGCCGGCTCGACCGCGCCCCAGGCCTGGATGATGCGCCTGGGATGGCGCTTCCACATGGCGTGGACGTACTCGTTGGTCACCGGCGGGGTCTCGATCGTGGTCTCGAGATCGAGCGCGACCAGCACCGCCTCGATGCCGTAGTCGGTGAAGTCCTTGATGACCTCTTCCTCGGTGCGGGCCACCCACTCGCGCTTCCAATACTTCGCGAGCGCCTCGACGTAAGGGCCCTGGCAGCGGATCCATTCCGCGGTGCCCGGATAGCAGTGCAGGTCAATGATGCGCATGTCTTTCAGCCAGCTCGGAGAGCGTCTTCTTCGAGACCTTGCCGAACGCGGACACCGGGAAGTCGTCGCAGACGTAGAGGCGCTCGGGCAGCTTGAATTTGGCGATCTCCTTGTCCTTGAGGAACTCCACCAGCTCGGCGAGCGCCAGCTGCCTGCCGGGTTTCAGGATCAGGCAGGCGCACATCCTCTCGCCGAGGTCCGGGTCGGGTATCGGGACGCAGGCGACATTCTGCACGCACGGATGCGTCAGGATGAGATTTTCGATCTCCTCGGCGCTGATCTTCTCGCCGCCGCGGTTGATGAGATCCTTCTTCCTGCCCTCGACGACGTAGTTCCCGGACGGATGCCGGCGCATCAGGTCGCCCGAGCGGTAGAACCCGTCCGCGGTGAACTGGCGCGCGTTGTACTCCGGCACGCCGAAATAGCCGCGCAGGGTGTACGGGCCGCGGCAGGTCAGCTCGCCCACCTCGCCGTCGGCCACCTCGCGCCCGTCGTCGTCGACGAGCTTCACCTCGTCGTCGGGCGAAATCGGCCGGCCGCAGGTGTCGAGCTTGACTTCCTGCGGGTCGTCGAGCCGGACGAACAAGAGCATTCCCTCCGACATGCCGAAATTTTCCTGCACGAACGCGCTCGGGATCAGCTCGCGGGTGCGCACTCGCACCTCGGGCTGCATGCGCTGGCCGCCGCTCTGGATGAGCCTCAGCGAAGAAAGGTCGAAGCCCGGCAGCGACGGATCGTTGATCATGCGCACGAGCAGGGCGGGCACGACCTTGATGTGCGTCACGCGGTGCTGCTGGATCAGCGTAAAGAGGTCGGCGGGCCGGGTGTTGGGGGAAAGCACGACCTTGCCGCCCTGGAAGAAATAGCCTTGCACCCCGGGACAGGCGAGCGGCAGGTTGTGCGCGATGGGGAGCGCGAGCAGCAGCACCGAGTCGCCCGTGACCGCGCACACCGGCGCGGCGGTCCTGGAGTTGTACGCGTAATCGTTGTGCGTGCGCGGGATGAGCTTGGGGATGCCCGTCGTCCCGCCCGAAAGCTGGAAGATGCACGGATCGGCCGGGTCGATACGGACCTTCCTCAGCTCGTCCGCCGCCAGGCGCGCCTTGCGGTGGATGAGGTCCTGCAGACGCGGCAGCGAAACGCAATGGTTGAGGTGCGGGTTCGCCGCCTGAACCCGCCGGATCATCGGCTCGAAGGCGAAATCGCCCTGGCGCTCCGGATAAAAACACGCCGTCGCGCCCGAGAGCTGCACGAACTGGTTGATTTCGGCGAAGCGATGCGTCGCGAGTGCGGCGATCGGTATGGCGCCGATCTTCTGGAGCGCGAAGTAGAGCAGCACGAACTCGGCGATGTTCGGCAGGGTCGGCACCACGCGGTCGAGCGGATTCAGGCCGAGCTCGAGCAGGTTGAGGGCGAGATTGTCGGTGAGCTCGTCGATTTCCCCGTAGGTGTAGCGACGCTCGCCGTCGATCAGGGCGATTCGATCCTGGAATTTCCGAAACACGACGGAGAATTCCTCCGCGAGCGACTTGTCCTGCCAGTACCCTCTCGCGCGGTAGCGCTGCGCGAATTCCGGCGGGAACGGCACCACGCCCGGCAGCATGTCAGGTCGAAGCCGTGAAGCCGCCGTCGATGACGACGATCTCGCCGGTGACGAAGCGGTTCGACTGGATCAGGCTCATCATCGTTTCGGCGACGTCGTCGGCGGTGACCACGCGCTTCAGCGGGGTCGCCTTGGCGCGCTTCTCCATCAGGTCGGCGTACTTGTCCTTCAGCATGCGCTTCATCCAGTCGCCTTCCATCCAGCCCGGCGCGACCGCGTTGACCCGGATCTCGGGGCCGAGGTTCCAGGCGAGCGTCTTCGTGAGGTTGACGACCGCAGCCTTGCTTGCCGCGTAGGGCAGGGGCTGCGGGCCGGGGCGAAGACCGACGATGCTGGCCGTGTTGATGATGCAGCCCTGGCTTTTTTTCAACAGCGGTACCGCGGCCCGGGTGACCTGAAAGAGGCCCCGCACGTTGACCGCGAACACGCGGTCCCATTCCTCGAGCGAGAGCGTCTCGAGGTCGCGCGGCTTCCACGATGCGGTCGTGCCGGCGTTGTTGACCAGCACGTCGAGCCTTTGAAATTTCTCCCCTACCGCGCGCAACATTGCGCGGACGGCTTTCTCGTCGCTGACATCGCAGCGCACAAGAAGCGTGCGCGCGCCGAGTTTCTCTGCTTCGGCGACCGTTTCGCGCGCCGCGGTTTCGCTCGAGCTGTAGTTGACGGCAACATCGAAGCCCGCGCGCGCCAGCGCGAGCACGGCGCTGCGGCCGATGCCGGTGGCGCCGCCGGTGACGAGCCCGGCTTTTCTGGACGGCAAGGTAAAGCCTGCTTAAGATCGGACGGACATCTTCACCTTGAAATCCTAGCAGATGACCGCCTCGATGAACCGTTATGGAATAGGCCAGCCCGTACGCAGGGTCGAGGACCAGCGCTTCCTCACCGGCCGCTCGCGCTACGTCGACGACATCGAGCTTCCGCACATGCTGCACGGGGCGGTCGTCATGTCGCCGCACGCGCATGCGCGCATCCGCGGCATCAATGTCCAGCCCGCAATCGAATCCCCCGGCGTGGAGCTCGTCTTGACGGGTCAGGATGCAAAGGCAGACGGCCTGGGCGGCATCCCGCCGCTTTTCATGCCCGAGGACATGGGCGGGCCGAAGGGCTACCGCACCTTCAGGCCGCTGCTGGAGCCGGCGAAGGTGCGCTACGTCGGCGACCGCGTCGCCTTCGTCGTCGCCCGTACGCCGGAGGAGGCGCGCATCGCCGCCGAGCGCGTCGAGGTCGACTACGAGCCCCTGCCCGCAGCGGTCAGCGTCGAGGACGCCGCTCGCGAAGGCGCGCCCAAGGTCTGGGACGACAACGCGGCCGGCAACCTCGCGTTCCCGCTCATGATGGGGAACAAGGAGACGACCGAGGCGGCCTTCGCCAAGGCGAGACACACGGTATCGGTTCGGCTCTATAACAACCGCATCAGCGCGAACGCCATGGAGCCTCGCGCGGCGCTGGGCGATTTTTCAAACGAATCTTTTACCCTCTACACCGGCTCGCAAAATCCGCACGGCGCGCGCTCGATCCTGGCTGGCGCCATCTTCAAGATTCCCGAAACGAAGCTGCGCGTGATCTCGCCCGATGTCGGCGGCGGCTTCGGCATGAAGGGCGACACCTATCCCGAGGACGGCCTGGTGCTGTGGGCGTCGCGCAAGCTCGGCCGCCCGGTGAAATGGGTCGCGACGCGAACCGAATCGCTGCTCGGCGACAACCATGGTCGCGACCAGCTCATCAGCGCCGAGATGGCGCTCGACGAGAACGGCAAAATCCTTGCGGTGCGGGCGCAGGCGCTCCACGCGGTCGGCGCGTACGTCACCAACGCGGGCGTGGTCCCGGTGCTCTGCGCGCTGCGCAACATCCCGAACGTCTACGTCGTGCCCGCGATGCTCGTGGCGAGCAAGGCGACCTTTACGCACACTACGCCGCTCGGGCCGTACCGCGGCGCCGGCCGCCCGGAGGCCTCCTACGTGATCGAGCGCCTAATGGACGAAGCCGCGCGCAAGCTCGACCTCGATCCGGTGGAGCTGCGCCGGCGCAACTTCATCCCGCCGAGCGCCATGCCTTACAACACCACCGCGGGCTGGACCGTCGGCGCCGCGGCGGGCTGGACCTACGATTCCGGCGAGTTCGCGAAGCTCACCGACCGCTGCATCGAGATTTCTGACTGGAATGGCTTTTCAGAGCGAAAGCGGCGAAGCGAAGCCCGGGGAAGGCTAAGGGGAAAAGCCCTCATCTATTACCTCGAGGACTCAGGAGTCTTCAACGAGCGCATGGAGCTGCGCTTCGATCCAAGCGGCATGGTCACCATCGTCGCCGGCACGCATTCGCACGGCCAGGGGCACGCCACGACGTACGCGCAGCTCGCCTCGGACTGGCTCGGCGTGCCGTTCGAGAACATCCGCCTGGTCCAGGGCGACACCGACGCGGTCTCGTTCGGCCGCGGTACCTACGCCTCGCGCAGCGCCATGCTCGGCAGCTCGGCCTTGAAGGGTGCCGCCGACGCGATCATCGAGAAGGGCAAGCTGATGGCGGCGCACCTTCTCGAGGCCTCGTCGAAGGACATCGAGTTCCAGGCCGGCAGGTTCGCCGTCGTGGGCACCGACCGCGCCATCCCGATGACCGACGTCGCCAAGGCGTTCTTCCGCCCCGCGGGCCCGACCACGAAATTCGGCACCGGCCTCGACGCGAGCGGCTCGTCCAGCGTGCCGCCGACTTTTCCCAACGGCTGCCACGCCTGCGAAGTGGAAATCGATCCGGAAACGGGCGAGATCTTCGTCGAGCGCTATGCGGTCGTGGACGATGTCGGGCGCGTGATCAATCCGATGATCTGCCACGGCCAGATCGAGGGCGCGCTCGCGCAGGGCATCGGCCAGGCGCTGATGGAGAACGTGGCCTTCGACCGCGAGTCCGGACAGCTGCTTTCGGCAAGCTTCATGGACTACGCGATGCCGCGCGCCTCCGATCTGCCGTCGCACTACGAGCTCGACTTCATCGACGTTCCGGCGAAGACCAATCCGATCGGCGTGAAGGGCGTCGGCGAGGCGGGCTGCGTCGGCGCGCCGCCGGCGGTGATGAACGCCGTCCTCGATGCGCTCAGGCCTCTCGGCGTGCAGCACCTCGACATGCCGGCGACGCCGCACCGGGTGTGGCAGGCCATTCAAGCCGCGAAATGAGCCTCGAGCTCTACCACAGCGTGAACTCGGTCTGCGCGCAGAAGGTGCGCGTGGCGCTGGCGGAAAAGGGTCTCGAGTACAAGAGCCACCTGATGACGCTGCGCGGCGACCAGTTCGACCCGGCGTACATGAAGCTCAACCCGAACGGCGTGGTGCCGACGCTCGTCCATGACGGCCGGACGGTGATCGAGTCCTCGGTGATTCTCTACTACCTAGACGAAGTGTTTTCGAGCCCGGCACTCATGCCGCGCGATCCGCTCGCGCGGGTGCAGGTGCGGATGGTGAACAAGCTGATCGACGAGTATGTGCACAACTCTTGCACCATCCTGACGTTCGCCACCGCGTTCAGGCCGTGGTTCGCGGGCCTGACCGGCGAGCAGATCGACCAGAGGCTTGCCAAGTCACCGCTCAAGAAGCGCACCGAATACAAGCGCGACGTGGTGCTGCACGGCCTGGAATCGAAGTTCGCGAGCGAGGCGCTCGAGCACCATGAGAAGCTCCTCAAGCTGATCGACGCGGCCGGCGGCGGCTGGCTCGCCGGTCCAGAGTTCTCGCTGGCCGACATCGCGGCCGTGCCGTACGTGCTACGTCTGGAGCTCCTGCGCATGGACCGGCTCTGGGACAAGCATTCCGGAGTCGCGGCATGGTACAAACGCGTACTGGCCCGGCCTTCGGTGAAGAAGGAGATCCTCGACCGGATGACGCCCGAGGATCATGCACCGTTCAAGAAGCTGCACGAGCAGCCCGACCCGTGGCCGACGGTGGCGGCAATGATTTCCTGAGGAGGAAGCTGCATGATGAGAAGGTTCCTGGCATTCGCGGTCGTGTCGCCGCTTCTCTGCCTTCTGACTGCGGCGTGGGCGCAGAACTATCCGAACCGCCCGGTGCGCGTGGTGGTGCCGGCGGCGACCGGCGGACCCGACATCGTCGCGCGCGTGGTCGCGGCGCAGCTCCAGGCCCAGCTCGGCCAGCCCTTCGTGGTCGAGAACCGCCCCGGCGCGAACGGCATCCTCGGTGCCGACGTGGTCGCCAAGGCGCCGCCAGACGGCTACACCCTCATGGTGTATTCCTCGGGATTCGTGATCAACCCGTTCGTCCACAAGAGCCTGCCCTACGACACGGAGAAGGACTTCACCCCGGTCACGAATCTCGTGAGCAACGGCGGACTCTTCTTCGCGGTGCACCCTTCGGTGCCGGCGAAGAACCTGCAGGAATTCATCGCGCTCGCGCGCAAGCCCGACTCCAAGTTCGCCTACAGCACGCCGGGAGTGGGCAACACCTGGCACCTCGCGATGGAGGTGTTCAAGAGCCAGACCGGCACGCACATGACGCACATTCCATACAAGGGCGGCGGTCCTGCCGCCGCGGCGCTCGTCGCCGGCGAAGTGCAGGTCATGTTCACGTCGCCGGCGCCGATCATGCCGCACTACAAGAACGGCCGAGTGAAGGTGCTCGCGTACACCGGAGCGAAGCGCCATCCCTCGGCACCGGAGGTGCCGACCACTGCCGAGGCCGGAGTGCCGCAGTACAGGCACGACGGCGGCTGGTTCGCGATGTTCGCGCCCGCCAATACGCCGATGGACATCGTCGAGAAGCTGTATCGCGAAGTGCGCACCGCGATGCAGAACCCCGGCGTGCGCGAGAAGCTCGCCAGCCTCGGGGTGGAGCCGGTGGCCGATACGCCCGCCGAGTTCAAGAAGTTCGTCTCGGCCGAGCTGCGCGCCTACGCCGAGCAGGTGCGCCTCGCCGGAGTGACACCGGAATAGCGCGAGGGAGGTCGCATGCCGCAGGTCGACACCAACGGCATCAAGATCGAGTACCGCTTCGAAGGGAAAGAGGGCGCCCCCTATATCACTTTCGTCACCGGCATCGCCAACGACCTCACCATGTGGGACACGCAGGTCGAAGCGCTCGGCAAGGACTACCGCACGCTGCGCTACGACCTGCGCGGCCACGGCGATACCCTGGCAACCGAGGGCGACTACAGCATGGAGCTCCTGGTGCGCGACCTCGCCGGGCTGCTGATCGAGCTCAACATCGAAAAGACCCATCTCGTCGGCCTTGGCCTGGGTGGCGCAATCGTCCAGGCGTTTGCGATCGAGCACCCGCAGCGCGTCAACACGCTCATGCCGTGCTGCTGCCGTGCGAAGATGGTTCCCGAGTTCGCGGAGATGTGGCACAAGCTGCGCGAGGCAGTCGCGAACGAAGGCGTGGAAGTCATCGTGGAGCCGACCGCGCAGCGCTGGTTCTCCGACGAGTTCAAGGCGGCGAATCCCAAGGTCCTGCAGGACGTGCGCAACATGATCCGCGCCACCACCACGCTCGGCTACCTCGGCGTCACCGCGGCGTTCCTCGGCCTCAACCTCGAGGACAAGCTGCCGCAGATCAAGGCGCCGACGCTCTACCTGTCCGGCGCGGAAGACAAGGTGGGCGGCCCGCCCGCGCTCATGGCCGAGCTCGCGAAGAAAGTGCCCCGCGCGCAGCACCGCTCGGTGCCGAAGGCGGCGCACATTGCCAACATCCAGAACCCGGCGGGCTTCAACAAGGAAGTCGGCGACTTCCTCAAGCGGCAGATCTAGCGCCCATGAAGACGCTCGCCGCGCTGGCAGGGCTACTTGTTTGCGGAGCGTTGTCGGCGCAGCCGTATCCGTCGAAACCGCTGCGCTGGATCGTGCCGACCGGCCCCGGAAGCGCGGTCGACGTCTTCGCCCGGCGCATCGCGCCCAAGCTCTCCGAGTCGCTCGCCCAGCCGGTGATCGTCGAGAACCGGCCCGGGGCAAACAGCATGATCGGGGCGCGCGAAGTGGCGCGTTCGGCTCCCGACGGCTACACCCTGTTCCAGGGCGTGATCAACAACGCGCTCAACGATCTCGTCACGCCCGACGCGTGCTGCATCCTGAACGAGAAGCTCGTCGCCGTGACGCGGCTCATCTCCACGCCGCTGGTGATGGTGGTGCATCCCTCGGTGCCGGCGAATTCGGTCAAGGAGTACGTGGCGCTCGCCAAGTCGAAGCCGAACCAGCTCACTTACGCGTCGGGCGGCACGGGCGCGATCACGCAGATGGTGGGCGAGCTCCTGAAGTCGACCACCGCGATCCAGGTGCGCGAAGTGCCGTACAAGGCGATCGGCGCCGAGCTGCCCGACCTCACCGGCGGTCACGTCAGCACCGCGTTTCTCGCCTCGGTGGTGATCCGCGACCATCTCCGCTCCGGGAAGCTGCGCGGCCTCGCCGTCGCCGGGCCGGAGCGCGTGAGCATCATTCCGGACATCCCGACCATGGCCGAGGCCGGCTTTCCTGCGGTCGAGGGTATCGGCTGGAACGGCATTTTCGTGCCGGCCGGCACGCCGCGAGCGATCGTCGATCGCCTGCAGCAGGAGATCGCGCGCGTGCTGCGCACGAAGGAAATGCAGGACGACGCCGTGACCATGGGGTCGCAGACCGGCGGCGAGCGCCCCGAGGAGTTCGCGGCCTACGTGCGCTCCGAGATCCAGAAGTGGGGCAAGGTCATCAAGGACGCCAACATCAAGGTGGACTAGGGGTTTCTATGAAGAGCTTTCTCGCCCTCGTGGGGCTCGTCTTTGCCACTTCTCTGTGGGGCCAGTCGTGGCCGACCAGGCCGGTGCGGGTGATTGTCAACGTCGCACCAGGCGGTGTCGCCGACGTGACCGCGCGAGTGCTCGGCGCGCGCCTCACGGAGACGCTCGGGCAGCCGTTCGTGATCGAGAACCGCGCCGGCGGCGACGGCTACATCGGCTTCGAGGCGGTGGGCCGCGCCGACCCGGACGGCTACAGCATGCTCTATTCGCCCGGCTCGAGCATGATGATCGCGCCGCACATCGTGAACCGCCCGGATCTCGATCCGACCAAGGTCCTCGCGCCGGTCGTTCCCACGGGCCGCGTTTCGCTTTACGTGCTCACGCATCCGAACGTCCCGGTCACGAACTTCAAGGAGTTCCTCGCCTACGCGCGTGCCAACCCGGGCAAGCTCAACTACGGCACGCCGGGCAACGGCACCTCGCCGCACATCGCGACCGAAGTGTTCAATCGCGAGGCGAAGGTGAAGATGAACCACATCCCCTACAAAGGAGCGGGCCCTGCGCTCAAGGACCTCCTTGGGGGTGTGATCGACCTCACGTTCGATCCCGGCGTGGGTATCGCCCAGGCGAAGGCCGGCAAGCTGCGCATGATCGTGGTGGCGGGGCCGACCCGGCACCCGGATTTTCCCGACGTGCCGACGCTGGAGGAGAACGGTATCCGCGGCGTCGACGGCGGTCCGCACTTCGCCTTCTACGCCACCGCGGGCGCGCCGCGCGAGGCGATCGAGCGCCTGAACCGCGAGGTCATTCGCCTGATGCAGGAACCGCAGGTGCGCGAGCGGTTCAAGGCGCTCGCGGTGGAGCTCGCCGATCCGATGACCCCCGCCGAGTTCGCGGTGTACGTGAAGAGCGAGTACGAGCGCTACGCCAAGCTCATCCCCGAGCTCGGGATCAAATGACCGGACAATGATCGGCGCCGAGGCGATCCTCCGGGCGCTCGGCGCCATGGGCGTGGAGCGCATCTTCGCCTCGCCGGGCTCGGACTGGGCGCCGCTGTGGGAAGCGCTTGCGCGGCCGCATGCGCCGGGAGAGTTCCCCGAGTACATATCCGTGCGTCACGAGGAGACGGCGGTCGCGATGGCGAGCGGCTACGCCAAGGCGACCGGCAAGCTCCCCGCGGTGGTGCTGCACACGACGGTCGGCACGCTGCACGCGACGATGGCGCTGCGCATCGCAAGACACGAGCGCGTGCCGATGGTGGTGATGGCAGGAGAATCCGCGACCTTCTCCGAATCGGCCTGCTTCAAGATCGGCAGGCAATGGCTGCGCCTCCTGACCGACCTTGGCGGGCCAGCGCGCCTCGCCGAGGCGAGCGTGAAATGGAGCCTCGGCCTCAATTCCAGCCTGCTCCTCGCGCAGACGGTCCAGCGCGCCTGCCAGCTCGCGGTGGACGCACCACGCGGGCCGGTGTTCCTTTCGGTGCCGATCGAATACCTGATGGAGACGATTTCACAGCCACTGCCGCCGGCATCGGCGCTGCCGTCGCCGCCCGCGGCGGATCCGTCGGCGCTCGACGCGCTCGCGAGGCAACTCAGCGAGTCGAAGCGCCCGCTGATCATCACCGAGGAAGCCGGGCGCGACCCGGCGACGGTGAGCGCGCTGGTCGCACTCGCCGAGGCGCTCGGCGCGCCGGTGGCCGAAGCGTGGCAGCCGTACTACGTCAACTTTCCGCGCGACCACCCGCTCTATGCGGGCCTCGCCGTGGAGAATATGAAGTCGCTGGTCGATGAAGCCGATGCCGTGCTGCTCGCCGAGTGCGTCATGCCGTGGCACCCGCCTTCATCGCTGCCCAAGCCCGGCACGAAGGTGTTCGTCCTCGGCGAGGACCCGCTGCGCTCGAACCTGCCCTACTGGGGCGTGCGCGCCGACATGGTGGTCCCCGGCGAGCTCCGTACGACGCTCGAGGGGCTTTGCGCACGTTTGGGAAATCGGGGTTCGGGAAATCGGGGTCAGAGCCCGATTTTCCGTCGCCCAGGCCTTCCACAGGCAACAGAAGGGATGAACAACGCCTGGATCGCCGAGAAATTGAATGCGACGATCTCCAAAGACGCGGTCGTGGTGGACGAGACCATCACCCACCGGCTCGAGCTGGTGCAGCGGCTGACCAGGCTCGCGCCCGGCGGATTCTACGAGGCGAGCTTCGGCGGCCTTGGGATGGGCCTCTCGCTCGCGCTCGGCGTGAAGCACGCGCAGCCCGCGCGCCCGGTGATCGCCACCATCGGCGACGGCGCCTTTCACTACAACCCGGTCGTGGCGTGCTTCGGCGCGAGCCAGGAGCTCGGGCTGCCCATCATGGTGGTGCTGTTCGACAACGCCGGGTATCTCTCGCAGAAGACCGACGTCCTGACCTACTACCCGCAGGGCGCGGCGGTCCAGACCGGCAGGTTCACAGGCACGGCCATCACGCCGCGGCCGGAATATGCGAAGCTCGCCGAAGCTTACGGCGGCTACGGCGAGAAGGTGAGCTCGCCGCGCGACGTGGCCGCGGCCCTCGAGCGCGGGCTGCAGCAGGCGCAAAAGCGGCTCGCGCTGATCCACATGGTGCTGGCATGACGGAACTGGAAGTCAACGGGCAGCGACGCAGCGTGTCGGCCGGGCCGGACACGCCGCTCCTCTACGTGCTGCGCAACGACCTCGGTCTCGTCGGCAGCCGCTTCGGCTGCGGCACGGGTCAGTGCGGCGCGTGCTTCGTGATCGTCGAGGGCAAGGCAGTGCCGTCGTGCGACACGCCGCTGTGGAGCGTTGAAAACAAATCCGTAACGACGGTGGAAGGCCTCGCCAAGGGCGGCGAGCTCCATCCGGTACAGAAGGCGCTGCTCGCCGAGCAGGCGGCGCAGTGCGGCTACTGCATCAGCGGCATCGCGGTAGCGGCCGCCGCTTTGCTCTCCAGTAATCACAATCCCTCGGAAACCCAGGTGCGGCAGGCGCTTGATCGAAACCTGTGCCGCTGCGGCGCGCACAACCGCGTGGTACGCGCGGTGCTTCGCGCCGCGAAGGAGACGCAGGCGTGAAGAATCCGAGGATCCGGTTCGAACGCGACCGCACGGTGTGGATCGCGAGCGGCAAGGTGGAGCTCGGGCAGGGCATCAACACGGCGCTGGCGCAGATCGCGGCGGAAGAGCTCGACGTCGCGTTCGAGCGCGTGCGCATCGTGCCGCCGAGCACCGCTCACAGTCCGGACGAGGGCTATACCTCGGGCAGCATGTCGATCCAGGACGGCGGCAAGGGAATCCGCGAGGCCTGCGTCCAGGCGCGCGCCTCGCTCCTCGCGCATGCCGCGGAGCTGCTCGGTGCTCCGGTCGGCGAGCTCGCCGTCGACGACGGCACCATCACGGCGAAGAACGGCGGCAGCGTCACCTATTGGGAATGCGCGGCCGAGGCGGGCGAAGTCCCACCCGCGGGCGCGGGCGTGAAGCCTTCGGGACCGACGAAGGTCGTCGGCAAGAGCGCGCCGCGCATCGACCTTCCGGCCAAGGTGGCGGGCAAGCCCGCGTACGTGCAGGACATGACGCTGCCGGGAATGCTCTTCGCGCGCATCGTGCGGCCTTCTCGGCCGTTTTCGATGCTGATGTCGTTACCAGAACTGGGTTTGAAAGAAGTGAATCTTGTGCGGGACGGGAGCTTCGTCGGCGTGCTGGCCGAACGGGAAGAGCTCGCCATCGCTGCCGCGGCGAAGCTCCGGGCGAACGCCGTGTGGAAGGAAACGCCCGTGCCGCAGGACTTCCACGGCTGGCTGCGCGAGAACGTGACCACGCGGACGATCCTCAAGGAAATCCAGGGGAGTCCCCCGCCAGGCAAGAGCATCGGAGCGTCCTATTCGAAGCCGTTCATCGCCCACGCCTCGATCGGGCCCTCGTGCGCGATCGCCCGGCTGCAGGACGGCAAGCTCGAGGTCTGGACGCACAGCCAGGGGATCTTCGGCCTGAGGCACGAACTCTCCGTGGTTCTTGGTCTTCCTTTGGACAGTATTACCGTGAACCATGCTGAGGGTGCGGGCTGCTACGGGCATAACGGCGCCGACGACGTAGCCCTCGACGCGGCGCTGCTTGCGCGTGCGGCGAACGGGCGGCCGGTCAAGCTGCAATGGATGCGCGAGGACGAGTTCGCCTGGGAGCCCTACGGCCCGGCGATGGCGCTCGACCTCGAGGCGAGGCTGGACGCGTCCGGCAGCATCGTGTCCTGGAAGCACGAGCTCTGGAGCAACGGCCACACCAACCGTCCCGGCCGCTCGGCCAAGCCGTCGCTGATCGCGGCGCGTCACCTCGAGAAAGCGTTCGACTTCGCGCCGGCGATCGATCCCGCGCTGCCGCCCGAGGGCGCGGGCCGCAACGCCATCCCGCTCTACGATTTCCCCGATCTCCAGGTGGTGAAGAACTACGTGCGCGAGACGCCGCGGCGCGCCTCTTCGCTGCGCGCTCTCGGCGCCTACGGCAACGTCTTCGCCATCGAGTCGTTCATGGACGAGCTCGCCGCCGAGGCCGGCGCCGATCCGGTCGGGTTCAGGCTGAAGCATCTCAAGGACCCCCGCGCGCGCGCGGTCCTCGAAGCCTTGCAGGTTCCCTGGAAATCCTTTGATGGGAAAGAAAACCAGGGCCATGGCATTGGCTTCGCCCGCTACAAGAACATCGGGGCCTACTGCGCAGTGCTCGCCGAGGTCGAGGCGGGCGAAGCGCTGCGCGTAAAGCGGCTTGTCGTCGCCGCCGACGTCGGGCTCGCCATCAATCCGGACGGCGTGGCGAACCAGCTCGAGGGCGGCGCGATCCAGGCGACGAGCTGGACGCTGAAGGAGGAGGGGCGCACGGGCGCGGTGTCCTGGGAGGACTATCCGATCCTGCGCTTCTCCGAGGTGCCCGCGGTCGACGTCCGCCTCCTCCCCACTGAATTTCCTTCCTTGGGAGCGGGTGAGGCGGCGCAGGGCCCGACCGCGGCGGCTATCGCCAACGCCCTGCACGACGCGCTCGGGGTGCGTGTGCGCGATCTTCCCCTCACGCCGGAGCGCATCGTAAGAGCGATGGAGTAGGCGTGTTGCTCGAGGTCAAGGAGAAAACATGAAGCTGGGAATGTTCATGATGCCGGTGCACCCGCTGCACCGGAACAACACCGAGACGCTGAAGGAAGACCGCGACGCGGTGATCCTCGCCGACAAGCTCGGTTACCACGACGTCTTCATCGGCGAGCACCTCACCGACCAGGCCGAGAACATCACCAACTCGCTCCTTTTCCTCGCCACGCTGATCCATTCGACGAAGAGCATCAAGCTCGCGAGCGGCACCTGCAACCTGTCGCAGATCCATCCCGTGATCGTGGCGGCGAACGCTGCGATGTTCGATCACCTCTGCGAGGGACGCTTCATTCTCGGCGTGAGCCCCGGCGCGCTGGTCTCCGACGCCGAGGCGATCGGCATCCTGGAGGAGGACCGCAACAAGATGTTCGCCGAGGCGATCGACGTGATCCTCGCGATCTGGGAGCGCAACGCGCCCTACGACATCGAGTTTCCCGGCAACCGCTTCAAGGTCACCACGCGCAAGACCATGGACCTCGACTTCGGCGTCGGCGTGATGCCCAAGCCCTATCAGAAGCCGCGTCCCGAGATCGTCGGCACCGTGGTGGCGCCCTTCTCGAAAGGCGTGGTGGCGATGGGCGAGCGGGACTTCCACCCGCTTTCGGCCAACTTCCTGCTGCCGCACTGGCTGAAGACCCATTGGGCCAATTACGCCGAGGGAAAGAAGAAGGCCGGAAAAACGCCCGATTCATCGGAGTGGCGGGTCGCGCGCACCGTGTTCGTCGCCGACGACGACAAGGTTGCCGCCGCCTACGGCCGGCACGACGCCAACAGCCCCTACCGCTTCTACTACCGGCAGCTCCAGACCAAGCTGACGAAGGCCGGGCGCCACGCGGTGTTCAAGGAGCGCCTCGACCAGCCCGACCAGGAGATCACGTACGAGTTCGTGCTCGATCGCCTCTGCATCTACGGCACGGTCAACAAGGTGGTCGATCAGCTCCTCGCGTTGCGCGAGCAGGTCGGCGACTTCGGCGAGCTCGTCTACGCCGGCATGGACTGGGTGGACCGCAAGCTCGGCCAGCGCTCGATGGAGCTGATGGCGACCGAGGTCATGCCTCGCGTGAACGCTGCGATCAAACGGTAGCGCGTGCTCAGTCGGCCTTGATCCCGGCCGACTTGATGATCGGCCACCACTTTTCGATCTCCGCCTTCTGGTGCGCGGCGAGCGCCTCCGGCGTCTGCTTGTCCCTCGGCAGCATTTCCTGCCCGATGTCCGCCAGGCGTTTGCGCACGCCGTTGTCGGCCGCGGCCTCTACCATCGCCGAGTTGAGCTTCGCGATGACCGCGGGCGGCGTACGCCCTGGCACCCAGAGTCCGTGCCAGACCGCCATGTAATACCCCGGCATGCCGGCTTCGTCGACCGTCGGGATATCGGGCGCGACGGATAGTCGCGTGGTCTGAGTGACCGCATACGCGCGGACCTTGTTCGTGCGAATCTGCGGCAGCGCGTTCGCCGCCTGGTCGAAGAACAGGTCGACGTGGCCCGCCATGACGTCGGCCGAGGCGGGCGCGCCGCCGCGGTAATGGACGATCTGCGCCGCGCCGCCGGTGAGGTTCTGGAAGTACACGCCGCTGATGTGCGAGGGCGTCCCGGCACCGCCGGTGGCGATGGCGATCGGGGTCTTCTTCGCATATTCGATCAGCGACTTCAGGTCCTTCGAAGGCAGGGCGTTTTTCGAGACGAGGACCTGCGGGTTCGTCACGAACATGCCGACGGGCGCCAGGTCCTTCAGCAGGTCGTAGTCCAGCTTGTACATCGCGCCGTTGATCACGTGCGGGCCGATGTGGCCGATGCTCACCATGTAACCGTCGGGCGCCGCCCGGACCACGCGGCCGACGCCGATATTGCCGCCCGCCCCGGTGATGTCCTCCACCAGCACTGTCTGCCCGAGGCTCTTCGTCATCCGCTCGGCCATGATCCTCGCGATCGTGTCGGTCGGCCCGCCCGCCGAGAATGGCACGACGACCGTGACCGGCTTTGTTGGGAAGTTCTGAGCGAACGCAGCGCTGCAGCAAGAGACCGCCGCCACTGCGAAGAGCCGTAAAGCGTTCATGGCATCCTTTCTGGAAGATTTACTTGTCGCTCAGCTTGAGCTTCTTCACGAGCTCCGCGGTGCTTTCCACCTCGCTCTTGATCAACGCGCCGAACTCCTCCGGCTGGTTGCCCACCGGCGAGGTGCCCAACTCGAGAAAACGCTTCTTCACTTCGGGGCTATTCAAGGCGTTGACGACCGCGCGGTGGATCGCCGCGATCACGTCCTTCGGCGTATTGGCCGGCACCAGGAAGCCGTTCCAGAGATTGAATTCGTAGTCCGGATAGCCCGACTCGGCGACGGTTGGAATTTCGGGAAGAGAGGGCAGCCTCGCTTTCGACGTTACGGCGAGCGCGCGCACGCGGTTGGCGCGCACATGGCCCAGCGCGACGCTCAGCGGCGAGAAATACACCGACGTTTCGCCGCGGACGATGGAGAGAAGAGACTCGCCGCCACCCTTGTAGGGAACCTGCCTCAAGCGGATGCCGGCCTGGGCGTTGAAGAGCTCCGCGGCGAGGAACGTCACGGTGCCGGTACCGGCGGAGGCATAGTCCAGCGGCCTGGATTTCGCGAGCGCCACGAGCTCCTGGATCGAGGTGACCGGCACGGAAGGATGGACCAGGACGATATGCGGCGAGGAGTCCACCTGCGTAACCGGCGCGAAGTCGCGCAGCAGATCGAAGCCGGGGTCCTTCTGCAGGGTTGCATTCGCAGCCTGCGCGTTGTTGATCAAGAGCCAGGTGTAGCCGTCGGGGGGCGACTTCGCCGCCGCCGCGGTGCCGATATTGCCGCTCGCGCCGGCACGGTTCTCGACGACCACCTGCTCGCCGAGCACGGCAGGCAGCGCGGCTGCGACGAGCCGGGCGGTCGTATCGGCGCCGCCGCCTGGGGAGCTCGGAACGATGCAGCGGATGGGCTTCGACGGGTAGCCCTGGGCCCAGCTGGTCGCGCTCGCGAGACACACCAGGATCGCGATCAAGGTCTTCATCTATTCCTCCTGGTCCAGCCCGCTTTACCGAGCGCCGTGTGAAGCGATCGCGACGACAGCCGGCTTGCCGGAGCGGTTGCTCCAGGCGTGGTTGGTGCCCCTCTGGATGACGAACTCGCCCGCCTTGAGCGGCACCTCCTGCGTGTCCAGCACCAGCGCGATCTCGCCTTCCAGCACGATGCAGAAGTCGAGCGTCCGCGTTTTCTGCATGTAGGGATGCGGCGCCTTCGGCGACCAGGACGACGCGCCGGGCGCGCCCACCGATTTGAAGTACGCCTCGACTTCGGCGACGCCCGCCTTTCCCTTCCACGCCTCGTCCGGCGGGAAGGTGAAGATGTTGAGCACCGATCCGGCAGCCGGCGGCATGAGCGTGTGCGGCAGGTGCAGAGTCTCCAAAACCAGCCTCGCCGGCGCGCGGTCGACGACCCACATCCGCTGCATGGCGAAACCGGGCCGGGCGGGGTCGACGCGCACGTCGGGCGACGGGGCATCGCTCACGAGGCTCGAGCGGCCGGGCTCGCGGTCGATCGCCACGACGCGCCGCGCGGGCTTTACGCCCGGCGGGAGCTTCTGATCCGGCTTGGGCTGCATCACCGGGTCGTTGCCTTGCGCCGTGCCCGCCGGCCCGTCGGGGAAATCGGCGTCGAACATGTCGAAGGCCATCATGCAGCCGGTGCGCGAGCTGTCCCAGAGATGCCACGCGCCGACATCCACCACGACATCGCCGGGCTTGAGGACGAGCTTGCAGTCGTCGAGCTCCATCACACGCTCGCCGGAAAGGAGGATCCCGTAGTCCACCGACTTGGTCTTGTGCATGTAGGAGCGGTTGTACTGGTTGCCCCCGCCGCGGTCCCAGGTGCGGCCATGCTGCTCGGGCGCCTTGTACGGGTCGTTCGGCGGCGATTGCTCCGTCCTGGCAAGCCAGTGCACGACGCGCAGATGCCCGCCGCCGACCGGCCCGGGAAATTCGTCATTCCACGTGCCCGCATCCTGCGCTCCGTCGAGCGGCGGCGGCGTCTCACGCCACACCCAGAAGTCCGTATGCCCTCTGCCGGCGAATTTACTCTCGTGCGTCCCGGGCGCAGGGCCGTCCCAGATCACCATGGACCTGCCGCCCTCGTCGGTTCCGGTGACCACTCGCCGGATCGGTGTGAGTGCCATGCCCGCTCCTATCGGATCTCGTGATCGATTTGCACCGCCTCGAGAAAGCGCGAGACCAGATTGTAGGCGCCGACCGTCGCCGTCAGCTCGACCAGCTCGCGCGCGTCGAAGTGCGGCCTGAGCGCGTCGAACACCGGGGCCGGCACGTGGATCACCTTGGTCATCGAGTCGGTGTAGGCGAGCACCGCCCGATCGGCCGCGTCGAAGGCCTTCGAGCCCTCCCAATCGCGCAGCGAATCGATCTTCTCTTGGCTCACGCCTTCCTTCAGGGCGAACGGGACGTGGGCCTGGTATTCATAGTCCGCGCCGTTGATGATCGCTATGCGCAGGATGGAGAGCTCGCGATACCGCCCCGGCAACTTGCACTGCTGACGCACCGCCGTCAGAAAGGTCAGCCAGCCGTTCGCGACCGGCGGGCTGTTGAGCAGCATGAGATAGAGGTTCGCCAGCTTGCCGCGTTCCTTGCGGATCCTCGCGGCAAGCGCCTTGACTTCCTCGTTCCGGTTTTCGTCGGCGTAGGGTATCCGCGCCATGGCGTGCGCCTCCTCGAGTGGGTGTCGGGCGTACGGTAATGTAACGGCCGCGGGATTACCAGACGCACGCCTGGGCGGCCTGTTACCTGTCGCTGCTCAGCGCGAGCTTCACGCCGAGGACGACAAGAGGCCGCCGACGAAGAGGTTCCACAGCGTGCCGTTGAGGTTGAACACCGCGCCGAGAAAGAGCAGGGCGGCCGCCTTGCCCGGGGCGTCGGGCTCGACGAACTGGGGCAGGAAGGCGATGAAGAAGAGCGCCACCTTCGGGTTGAGCACATTGGTGAAGAATCCCTGCACGAACACCGTGCCCGGCGACATGGGCGCCAAATTCTTGCTCATTGCCTCCGGGGCAATGGGGGATCGCAGCAACGAGATCCCGATGTAGACCAGATAAGCGGCTCCGGCGAGCTTGACCAGCGTGAACGCGCTCGCCGAAGCCGCGAGGAGAGCGGAAAGCCCGACCGCGGCCGCGCCGATGTGCACGAAGATCCGGCGCCGATGCCGAGCGCGGCGACCGCGCCCGCACGCCAGCCCTGCGTCGTGCTGCGGCCGACGATGTAGAGCGTGTCCGGCCCCGGCGTCAGGTTGAGCAGCAGCCCTGAAACGATGAAGAGAGCGAGGTCGTGGGTTCCAGGCACCAATCCAGTTTACGACGCACATTAGAATTGCGGCGATGAAAACCACCGCTCCACCCGACCCGAATACCCGAAAGCCGAGCTTCAAGCCGCCGCCGCTCGCCTGCGATGCGCATTGCCATGTCTTCGGGCCAGCCGCGAAGTTTCCTTATGCCCCGGACGCGCCGTACTGGCCGCCGGACTCGCCGTTCGAGTCCTTGCAGAAGTTGCATTCGATCCTTGGGATTGAACGCGCGGTGATAGTGCACGCGAGCTGCCACGGCGCCGACATGCGCGTCACGCTCGACGCGATTGCGCGCTCGGGTGGGAAGTACCGCGGTACCGCAATCATCGATCCTTCCTATACCGAAAAGCAGTTTCGGGAAATGCACGAAGGGGGCATCCGCGGCGTGCGGTTCAATTTCGTGCAGCACCTCGGCGGCCGGCCGGACATGGCGTTCTTCGATCGGACGGTCGCGCGCCTGAAGGAGATGGGCTGGCATCTCATCCTGCACCTCGACTCGAGCGACCTCGTCGAGTTCAGGAAGAAGTTCGAGGCGATCCCGGTGCCGATGGTGATCGACCACATGGGCAGGGTGAAGGCCGCCGACGGGCTCGAGCAGGAGCCCTTCAAGGTCCTGCTGAATTTCATGAAACTGAAGAATTTCTGGGTGAAGGTCTGCGGCGCGGAGCGGGTGTCGTCGAAGGGTCCGCCGTTCGACGACGCGCTGCCGTTCGCTCGCGCGCTGATCGACGCTGCTCCGGACCGGATCCTCTGGGGCACCGACTGGCCGCATCCCAACGTGGGCAAGCACATGCCGAACGACGGCGACCTCGTCGACCTCTTCGCGCGCATGGCGCCCGAGCCCGGGTTGCAGCGCAAGATCCTGGTGGAGAATCCGGCCAGGCTGTACGGCTTCCAGGAGACCAGGCAATGAACTATCCAGCGCTCGCATTCATCGGCTTCGGCGAGGCAGGCCAGGCGCTCGCCGCGGGGTTTCGCGCCGAAGGCGTGACCGCTATCTCCGCCTGGGACATTCTTTTTCCCGACGGACCGGGCGGAGCGCGCCTGCGCGCGGCCGCCGAACGCATCGGCGTGCGTGTCGGGCGCGACAGCGCCGACGCGGTGCGCGGGGCCGACATCGTGTTCTCCGCGGTCACGGCCGCTTCCAATCTCGAGGCGGCGAGACACGCGGCGCCGGGGCTCTCGGCCGGGCAGTTCTACATCGAGCTGAACTCCGTCTCGCCCAACCGCAAGCGCGAGGCGGGCGCGATCGTCGGCAACCGCGCCCGTTTCATCGGCATGGCGGTGATGGCGCCGGTGCACCCGTTGCGGCACAAGACGCCGGTGCTCGTCTCCGGACCGGCCGCGCCGGAGCTCGTGCCCCTGCTCAAGCGCTGCGGCATGGACCTCGAGGAGGTCGGAACCGACGTCGGCGCCGCCGCCGCGATCAAGATGGTGCGCAGCGTGATGGTCAAGGGGCTCGCGGCGCTCACCCAGGAGTGCTTCATGGCGGCGCGCCGCGCCGGCGTCGAGGAGCGCATCATCGCCTCGCTCACGCAGAGCTACCCGATGATCGACTGGGCGAAGCTCGCCGACTACAACCTCGAGCGCATGGCCACGCACGGGCTGCGGCGCGCCGCAGAGATGCGCGACGTGTGCGAGACGCTGGAGAGCCTCGGCGTCGAGCCTGCGCTCACGCGCGGCACTGTCGCCCGCGAGCAGCGGACCGGCGAGGCGCGCCTGAAGGAAAAGTTCGGCGGTAAGGTGCCCGAGGACCGCGGTGCGATCCTCGACGCGCTGATCAGCCAGGGCAAGGGAGCGCTGGTTTAAACTCGCCGCATGGCCAGGATCATCGGCGGCATCGGCACCTCCCACGTACCGACGATCGCCATGGCGTTCGACAAGGGAAAGCGCGAAGACCCGGACTGGAAGCCGCTGTTCGAGGGCTACGAGCGCGTGGCGCGCTGGCTCGAGGAGAAGCGGCCCGACGTGCTCTTCTTCTGCTTCAACGACCACGCCACCAGCTTCTTCTTCGACCACTATCCGACCTTCGCTCTCGGCGTGAGCGACGAGTACGCGATCGCCGACGAAGGCGTGGGCCCGCGCCGGATCCCGCCGCTCAAGGGCCATGCCGCGCTCTCGCGCCACATCGCGCGCTCGCTGGTCGAGGCGGAGTTCGACATTTCGATCTTCCAGGACGTGCCGCTCGACCACGGGCTGCATTCGCCGCTCACCATGATGTGGCCGTCGCAGCCCGACTGGCCGGGGCGGGTGGTGCCGCTGGTGGTGAACGTGATCCAGCAGCCGCTCCCCAAGCCGAGCCGCTGCTTCGCCCTGGGCAAGGCGCTGCGCAAGGCGATCGAGTCCTACCCTGAGGATCTCAAGGTGGCGATGGTCGGCACCGGGGGTCTCTCGCACCAGATGATCGGCGATCGCGCCGGCTTCAACGACGAGCGCTGGGACCGCGAGTTCCTCGAGCTGATCGACCGCGACCCCGAGCGCCTCGCGCGCATGTCGATCGAGGATTTCATGCGCCTGGGCGGCAACGAAGGCGCCGAGATCATCATGTGGCTCATCATGCGCGGCGCGCTCGCGCCGAACGCGCGCAAGATCCACCAGAACTACTATCTGCCGATGACCACGGCCATGGCCGTGGCCGTCTTCGAATGACCCGGGTTGAATGATGTACGTCTTCGATCTGGAGCGCAGTGCGAGGGGATTGCGCTTGAACCGGTTCCTGCACGGTCTCACGCGGCAGGACAAGCGAAAGCTCTTCCTCGACCGCCCCGAAGAGGCGATGAAGGGATTGACCGAGGAAGAGAAGCAGATGGTGCGGCGCCTGGACTGGAAGGCGATGCAGGACTACGGTGCGAGCTTCTTCTGCCTCGAGAAGCTCGCGCGCTCCAAGGGCGTTTCCAATCCCGAGATGGTGGCCGCCTTCCGCGGGGAGACGCTGGAAGAGTTTCTCAGGACGCGCCGGGTACCTGGTGCAAGATAGTGGGTGAACAGAATCAGGACAGGCTCGAACGAAACAAGCGCAACGCGATGGCGTTCTACGACCTGATGTTCAACCAGTCGAAGCCGCGCGAGGCGATGGAGCGCTTCGCGGGCGCCCGGTACACGCAGCACAACCCGCACGTCGGCGAGGGCAAGGAGCCGTTCATCGCCTATTTCGAGCGCATGGCGCGCGAGTATCCCGGGAAGAAGGTGGAGTTCAAACGCGCCGTCGCGGAAGGCGACGACGTGGTGCTGCACTGCCGGCAGCTCTGGCCGGGGGACGCGAACCCGGAGTGGGCGGGAATCGACATCTTCAGGCTGGACGACGACGGCAAGGTGGTCGAGCACTGGGACGTGCTCCAGGTGGTGCCGCCGACTTCGGCCCATTCCAACGGGATGTTCTAGATCATGCTCAACACGCTGATGGGGGAGTACCCCGTTACAAAGCAATTCCGCACCCACATCGACAAGTTCGCGTTCGCCGACGAAGTGAAAAATAACCCGGCGAGCGCCTTCAAGCGCACGGTGCGCAACCTCGAGTTCGACGTCTCAGAGATGGCGATCATGACGCACCTCATCGCCAAGGCGCACGGCAAGCCGTACCGCCTGTTGCCTTTCGTGGTGCTGGCGCGGTTCCAGCATCCCTTCCTCGTGTACAACGCGGCGCGCGGGACGCTCGCGCCCGAGGACCTGCACGGCAAGCGCGTCGGCGTGCGCTCCTACTCGGTCACCACCGGGGCCTGGATCCGTCACATCCTGGCCGAGGACCATCGCGTCGACCTCTCGCGCATCCAGTGGATCACCTTCGAGGAGGCGCACGTCGCCGAGTTTCGCGATCCGCCCAATGTGCAGCGCGCGCCCGCCGGCAAGGACATCAAGGGGATGCTGCAGGCGGGGGAGCTCGACGCCGCCATCATGGGCGCTGTTCCCAAGGAAGAAAGCATCCGCCCGCTGATTCCCGATCCGGAGGCCGCCGGCAGACGCTGGGCCGAGAAGCACGGCGCGATCCAGCTCAACCACCTGGTGGTGGTGAAGTCGAGCGTCTCGCGCGACATGGCAGACGAGGTGTACCGGCTGCTGGTCGAGAGCAAGAAGGCCGCCGGCAACCCGCCGATGCTGCCGCATGGCCTGGAGGCCAACCGCCGCAACCTCGAGGTCGCCATCGACTGCGCCTACAAGCAGGCGCTGATCCCGCGGCGCTTCAGCGTAGACGAGCTGTTCGAATGACTGGAGAAGGAATGAAACGCTTTTCGAGCCTCCTGATCGGGTTGACTTTCGCTTCCTTAGCGTTCGGCCAATCGTTTCCGACCAAACCCATTCGCCTCGTGGTGCCCTTCGGTCCCGGCGGCGTCGCCGACATCACCGCGCGCAGCGTGGCGCCGGAGATCAGCAAGGGCCTCGGCCAGCAGATCGTGATCGAGAACAAGCCCAGCGCCGGCGGCGCGGTGGCGGGGCAGGACGTGGCGCACTCGGCGCCCGACGGCTACACGCTGCTCCTCATCAACAACGGCACCGCGGTGAGCAAGGCGCTGTTCAAGGCGCTGCCCTACGATCCCGAGCGCGACTTCGAGATGATCAGCACCGTCGGCTTCTTTCCGCTGGTCATCATGACCGACTCGAAATCGGCTTTCCGGAACGTGCAGGATTTCGTCGCGGAAGCGAAGAAGAATCCGGGCAAGCTGAATGTCGGCACCATCGGCGTCGGCAGCACGCAGCACCTCGCGGCGGAGCTCTTCAAGTCCGTCACCGGGACCGACGTCCAGATCATCCCGTACAAGGCCACCGGCGAGGTGGTGACCGCGGCGAAGAGCGGCGACGCCGCCGTGATCTTCGAGTTTCTTGCGCCGATGACGTCTCACATCAAGTCCAAGAACCTGCGTCCGCTCGCCATCACCGTCGCGAAGCGCTTTCCCACGATTCCCGACGTGCCTACCGCCATCGAGGGCGGCATCGCCGGCTACGACGTCGCATCGTGGAACGGGCTCGCGGCGCCGGCCAAGACGCCGCGCGCAGTGATCGACCGCCTGCATCAGGAGGTGGCGAAGGTGCTCGCTTCTCCCGACATCCAGAAGCGCCTCTCGGAGCTGGGGGTCGAGGCGCGCGCCAGCACGCCGGAGGAGCTGCGCAAATTCTTCGCCGCCGAGACGCAGCGCTGGGGCAAGGTGGTGGAGACCGCGAAGATTCCGAAGCAATAATTGTTTTAGTACACTCGGCTGCGGGCGCGTCGCGCTCACGTAGGGCTTTTCCTGACTTCCTGCGAGCCATGAATCCCATCTCGAGCAAATTCAGCACCGGCGTGCCCGGCCTCGACGACGTCCTGGGCGGCGGCCTGCCGCGCAACTGCCTCTATCTCGTGGAGGGCAATCCCGGCGTCGGCAAGACGACACTGGCGATGCAGTTCCTGCTCGAAGGGAAGCGCCGCGACGAGAAGTGCCTCTACGTGACGCTGTCCGAGACCAAGCTCGAGCTCGAGGCGGTCGCTTCGTCGCACGGCTGGAACCTCGAGGGCATCTCGATCATCGAGCTCTCGGCGATCGAGCGCGCCATCGGCGGCAAGGGTCCCACGACGCTGTTCCAATCCGCCGAGGTGGAGCTCACTCAGCTCACCAAGCTGCTCATGGACGAGATCGACCGCGGCAAGCCTTCGCGCATGGTGCTTGATTCGCTCTCGGAGATGCGCATGCTAGCCCAGAGCCCGCTGCGCTACCGCCGGGAAGTGCTCAGGCTCAAGCAGCGCCTCGCTGAGCTTGGCTGCACGGTGCTGCTGCTCGACGACCGGGCCGCCGAAGGCTCCGACGTGCAGGTGCACAGCATCGTGCACGGGGCGCTGTCGCTCAACGCCGCGCCGGTCAACTACGGCATCTTCCGCCGCAGCCTCGCCGTGACCAAGCTGCGCGGCGTGCGCTACCGCGAGGGCAACCACGACTACGTCATCGTGAAGGGCGGCCTGCACGTTTTCGCGCGGCTGGTCGCGTCGGAGCACCACAGTCCCTTCCGGAAAACGGCCGCCTTGAGCGGCAATGCCGAGCTCGACGCGCTTCTCGGCCAGGGGCTGCATTACGGCACGAGCAACCTGATCATCGGCCCCGCCGGCAGCGGCAAGTCGACCATCTCCACCATGTATGCGCACGCCGCGGCCGGGCGCGGCGAGCGCGTGAACTACTACATCTTCGACGAGACCAAGGCGACCCTGTGCCAGCGCGCCGAGGACATGCAGGTCAATCTCGCGCCGCACCTCGAGTCGGGAAAGCTCAAGATCGAGCAGGTCGATCCGGCGGTGATCTCGCCCGGGGAGCTCGCGTTTCGCATCCGCTCTGCGGTGGAGCAGGAAAAGGTGCGCGTCGTGGTCCTCGACAGCCTGAACGGCTACATCACCGCCATGCCGCACGAGGAGTTCCTGCACCTGCACCTGCACGAGCTGCTCACGTATCTCAACCAGCAGGGCGTCATGACGATGATGGTGCTCGCCCAACACGGGCTGATCGGTCCCATGGGCACGCCGATCGACGTGAGCTACCTCGCCGACAGCGTCATCATCACGCGCTTCTTCGAGGCGCTGGGCAACATCCGCAAGGCCATCTCGATCATCAAGAAGCGCAGCGGCCCGCACGAGGCCGCGGTGCGCGAGCTCAACCTCACTTCCGGCGGCGTGATGGTGGGTCCGCCGCTCGCCGACTTCCAGGGCGTGCTGACCGGCGTGCCTTCGTATCTGGGCGGCGAGCGAGGTGGCAGCCGGCAAGCGTAGGGTTTTGCTGGAACCATGAATACGCCCAAGGAAACACTGGCGTGTGTCGTGTCGCCGAACGCCGCCGATGCCGAGCTCGCGATCGCGCTGCTCGCGCAGACCGGTGTGCAGGCTCGAGCCTACTCCGGCATGCGCGAGCTCGCGTCGGCGCTGGACGACACGATCGGCTGCCTGATCCTGGTGGAGGAGGCGCTGCTCGCGGAGGACGTCCCGGCATTGCAAGAGGCGCTCGCACGCCTGCCAGCATGGTGCGACCTGCCGCTGATCCTCGTGTCGCGCGACGTCGGCGCTCTCGGCGCGGCCGCAGCCGACGCTTTTCCAGACGCGGGCAACGTCACGCTGCTCGAGCGCCCCATCAATGCGCACACCCTGATCTCGGCCGTCCAGATGGCCCTGCGCGCAACGGCCCGCCAGCGCGAAGTCGGCGAGCTCCTCGCGCAGCGCGAGCAGGCGGTCAGGCTGCGCGACGAGTTCCTCGCCATGCTCGCGCACGAGCTGCGCAATCCGCTCGCGCCCATGAGCAACGCGCTGCACATCATGCGCATGCTGAAGATCGAGGACCCGGCTGCCCTGAAGAGCATCCAGATCCTCGAGCGCCAGGTCGGCCACGTCGTGCGCATGGTGGACGACCTCATGGACGTGGCGCGCCTCGAGCGCGGCAAGGTGGTGCTGAAGAAGGAGCGCCTCGACCTCAACCGCGTGGTGTCGTCCGCGGTGGAAACCTGCCTGCACGCGGCGCAGGAACGGGGCCACAACGTGAGCGTGCGTTTCGGCGTCAACGCGCTGCCGGTGGACGGCGATGCGGTGCGCCTGGAGCAGATCGTGTGCAACCTGGTGAACAATGCGGTCAAGTTCACCACCCGCCCAGACGAGATCGTCGTCCATACCGCGGTGGAAGCGGGATTCGCGCGGGTGGCAGTCGAAGACAAGGGCATCGGTTTCCACGCCGAGGCTGCGGAGCACCTTTTTGATCCGTTCCTGCAGGTCAACCCGACGCTGGAGCGCAGCGCGGGGGGCCTGGGCATGGGGCTGACCATCGTGCGCCGCCTCACCGAGCTGCACGGCGGGTCGGTCCACGCCGCGAGCGAAGGACCCGGAAAGGGATCGCGTTTCGTGGTGCAGATTCCGCTCGCTTCCGGCGCGGCAGAACCTCACCCGCAGGCCGCGCAGCCGCTCCTCGAGCGCCGCCGCCGTCGCATCGTGGTCGTCGAGGACAACCCCGACATCCGCGAAACGCTGCGCATGCTTCTCGACCTGTGGGGCCACGAGGTCACGATGGCGAGCGACGGGCGCTCGGGCGTGGAGCGCGTCCTGCAGGAACGTCCCGACGTGGCGCTCATCGATGTCGGCCTTCCCGGCATGAGCGGCTACGACGTGGCGCGCGCGATCAGGGCAAGCATGCCGAACGGCGAGATCCGCCTGATTGCCGTGACCGGCTACGGACAGCCCACCGATCGGGAGCTTGCCCTCCAGGCCGGGTTCGACACGCATCTTCTCAAGCCGATTGCTCCGACCGTGCTGGAACGGCTCCTCGCCCAATAGTTCTACTTCTGGGAAAGCCAAGTCCGCGCCTGCTGCAGCTCAGGGCGAGCGTCACCTTTGCCGGCTAGCTCGAGTAGCTTGGTGTAATGGACCTTTGCCCGCGCACTGTCGCCCGCCCGCGCTGCAGCCAGCGCCGCGCCGTAGGTGCCGCGGAAGCGGTTTGGATTTTCGACCGCGGAGGCTTCAAACTCTCTCAGCGCCAGCGCGGGCTGACTCAGCTCGAGCAGCATCTCGCCGAGTAGCTCGCGCGAGGGCGCGAGGTGCCCCGGAGTGACGGTCGCCTTCTCGCTTGCGTCCTGCCGGTCCGCGGACTGGCGCAGCAGCGAGAGGGCGGACTCGCGCCGGCCCTGTGCGAGCTCGATCCAGGCCTGCGCCGCGAGGCGCTGGATCTCGACCTGCTCGGTCCAGTAGGAATCCTTGCCGGCGGCGAGCGCGTCCCGCAGCCGCGCGAGCTGCGCGATGTCCTTCTGCGCAGCGTCGGCATCGCCCGAGCGTGCCGCGCCCACCGCGCGCGCGAAGTGGATCATGGCATCGGCATACGGCCACTTGCTGGTTCGCGGCGTAAGCTGCGCCGCCGTTTTCCAATCGCTGCGTTCCATCGCGTAGCGTGCTTCCCCGGCGGCGAGCGCGAAGGCACCGTTGTTTCGCTCGGAGCGTGCAGCGTCGGCTTCTCCGCGCACGAGCGCACGCCTCGCCTCCGCGTCGCGCCCGAGCTGCAGCGCCGCGTAGACCTGGTAGTCGATCGCGTGCAGGGCGTCGTCCGGCGTGTTGGTGCGGCGCGCCGTTTCTTCCGCGCGCCGGTTGGTATCGATCGAGTCCTCCCATGCGCCGACGCGCGTGAAGATGTGCGAGGGCATGTGCAGCGCGTGCGCCGCCGACGGCGCGATGGCCGCGTACTTTTTCGCCGCCGCCAGGCCCTTGGACGCGATCGGCGGATAGTCGTAGCTGTGGATGAGGTAGTGCGCCACCCCGGGGTGGTCGGGCTGCGCGGCGAAGATCGGCTCGAGGATCGCCGCGGCCTTCAGCTGGCGCGCGTAGGTCTTGTCGTTCAGGTCCGCGGCGATGTTGAGGGCGAGCGCATAGAAGATCGCCGCCTCCTTGTCGTCCGGATAGCGCTGCGCGAGCGCTTCCATTGCCTTCTCATAGCGCAGCGCCCGCTCGCGCCAGGGCGCGCGGTCGCGGCCGTAGAAGGCGGCGATCGCCTCGATGTAGTCGCGCTCGCGCTGGGTCTTCGCCGGGGTGGCGAGGCCCTTCTCGAGCGCCGCCTGGCCTTCTAGCAGCACGTTCTCAACCGGCTGGCCGCCGAACGGGTTGAGCAGCCGGTTGACTCCCAGTCCCCAGTAGGCGATGGCGCAGGAGGGGTCGTCCGCGAGCACCTCGAGGAACGCCTTGCGGCCTTCCGGAAACCAGAACGAGTGCAAGAGCGCCACGCCGCGCTCGAACCTTGGCTGGACTTTGGGATCGCATGAGGTGGGGAAATGGACGCTTCCGAGCTGCTCGGGCGGCCGCCCGGCCGCCTTCTGGGGCTCGTCGTGCCCGAGCGCCGCCTGCGTCGTAAGTCCCAGGAAGAATGCGCTGAAGATCGTCGCCCACTTGCCCATGTCTCTCCTCCGTTCGTCGATGAGGCAAGGGGGCATTCAAGGCGACCCCGGGCCGAAAAGTCCCGAAGAAACGGCTAAGCTTGGGCGAAGGATCGGGAACGCCGCATAATTCAAAGCGTTGGACACGCAATCGCCTCCCTCTCCCGGCATCCGGATCGGCGACTGGACGGTCGAGCCGGCGCTGAACCAGATCTCGGCCGCCGGCAGGACCGTCAAGCTCGAGCCCAAGGCCATGGCCGTTCTCGCCTATCTCGCGGACAGGCCGGGCGAAGTGGTGGGCCGTGAAACGCTGCTTTCCGTCGCCTGGCCGGGGGTGGTGGTGACCGACGACGCGCTCACGCAGGTCGTAATCAAGCTGCGCAAGGCGCTCGGGGATTCCGCGGAAAGCCCGGCTTACATCCAGACGATCTCGAAGCGCGGCTACCGGCTGGTGGCCCCGGTCGCTGGCCCCGAGCAGCGGCCCGCAGGGCGAAGCTGGAAATGGAAAATTCGGTGGCTTGTCGGAGGAGGCGTGGCGGTTGCGCTCCTCGCGGCGGCCGCCGTCTGGTGGACCCGGGATAGGCCAGCGCAGGTGTCGACGCTCGACATCGAAGCGGTCCGAGCCTCGCAGCCGACGGTGGCGATCCGGCCGTTCGAGGCCCTGGGCGACGATCCTGAGACCGTGCTGCTGGCGCGCGGCCTGACAGCCGACCTCGTGACGGACCTCTCCCGGGTGCTCGGGCTGTCGGTCATCGGCGCTGCGCCGCTCGGCGAGGCCGCAGGAAGCCGGGCTGGCACTGAAGCCGAGTCGACCCGCTACCTCGTGACCGGGACCGTGCAGCGCGCCGAGGACCGCCTGCGACTGCAGGTGCATCTCGTCGACGCGCAAAGCGGCCGGCAGCTCTGGTCGGAGCGCTTCGACCGCCCGCTCGCGAGCTTCTTTGCCGTCCAGGAAGAGCTGGGCCCGAAGATTCTGCAGACGCTGCCCGCGAAGGTGAGCGAGGCGGAGCTGCGGCGCATGGCGCAGCGTCACACCGGGAACCTCGAGGCCTACAAATACTTCCAGCGCGGACAGGCGGCGCTGGTGGTGCGGCAGAAGGCCGAGAACGAGACCGCCCGCGGGATGTTCCGCCGCGCCATCGCGCTCGACGCCGGCTTCGCGCGCGCCCACGCTGCGCTCGCGCTCACCTACGCCGCCGACTACCGCAACCAGTGGGCGACAGACGGCGCCGTCGCCCTCGAGCGCGCTTTCGACCTTGCGCGTACGGCGCGCGAAATCAATCCCGACATCCGCGAGACGTATTGGGTGCTCGCGTTCGTGCACCTGGAACGGCGCGAGCACGCGCAGGCGCTGCGCTACCTGGAAACGGCCGTCCAGCTCTATCCGTCGTTCGCCGATGCCTACGCCCTCATGGGCGGGATCAAGACCTACATGGGACGCCCGGAGGAAGCCGTGCCGCTCCTGCGCACCGCGATGCGCCTCAATCCCGACGCGAGCTCGCTCTACTTTCTCATCCTGGGGCGGGCGTACTTCGCGCTAGGCGACTTCGAGCAGGCGCGCGTGAACCTGGAGCATGCGCTCCTGCGCAACCCCGTGAACCTCGAGGCGCACGTCTACATGGCCGCCTTGCACGTCGCAGCGGGCGACAAGGCGGCCGCGGTCTGGAAGGCCGAGGAAATCCGCGCGCTGCAGCCCGGCTTCTCCAGCCGCGACTGGCTCAAGACCTATCCCCTGACCGATCCAACCCAGAAGACCCGGCTCGTGCGGGCCCTGGGCGAGCTCGGACTCTGAGCGACTTTCGCCTCTTCCTCGCCGGGCGGTTCTGCGCCGCGCTGGCGCTGCAGATGCAGTCGGTCGCGATCGGCTGGTATCTGTACGACCGCACGGGCGACGCCATGGCGCTCGCGTATGCCGGGCTCGCCGTGTTCCTTCCGATCGCGCTGTTCTCGCTTCCAGGCGGCGACGTCGCCGACCGGGTCGATCGGCGCTGGATCCTGGGGACTGCGCACCTCGCGCAGGCGACCGGGTCGCTGGTCCTGGTTCTTCTGACTTTCGTGAAAACCCAGGAAATCTGGCCCTTCTATGCAGTGCTGGCGCTCGCGGGCACGGCGCGCGCCTTCTCGGCGCCCGCGGTGCAATCGCTCCTGCCGTTCCTCGTGACCCGAGAGCGCTTTCCGGCGGCCGTGGCGTGGAGCTCCTCCGCGCAGCAAAGCGCCACCGTGCTCGGCCCGGCGGTGGGCGGGCTGATTTACCTCGCCGGCGCGTCGGCGAGCTTCGCCGCGTGCAGCGTCGCTTCGCTGGCGGTGGCCACCTGCTGGTTCTCGATCCGCGCCCGCGGCGGCGTCGCCCAGAAGGGGAGCGGCAGTGCGGTGTCCCGGGTGCTCGAAGGCCTGCGCTACCTGCGCGTCAACCGCGTGCTGCTCGGCGCGATCTCGCTCGATCTCTTCGCCGTGCTCCTAGGCAGCATCACGGCGCTCCTTCCCATCTATGCGCGCGACATCCTCGGCGTCGGCCCCGACGGGCTGGGCCTCATGCGCAGCTCGATCGCGCTCGGCGCGGTCGCCATGGGGCTCGCGCTCGCGCAGCTCCCGGCGGCGCGCCAGGCGCACGCGGGGCGCTCGCTGTTCCTCGGAGTGGCGCTGTTCGGCTTCGGCGCCCTGGCATTTGCAGCTTCGAGGAACCTCTTCTTCTCCCTCGGCCTGCTTGCGCTCATGGGCGCCGCCGACATGATGAGCGTGTTCGTGCGCGCGAGCGTGGTGCAGCTCGGCACGCCGGACGAGATGCGCGGGCGCGTGAGCGCGGTGCACGCGCTCTTCGTCGGCACCGCCAACGAGCTCGGCGACTTCCGCGCCGGCGCGATGGCCGCGTGGCTCGGCGCGGTGCCCGCGGTGCTCGCGGGCGGCTGCGCGACGCTGGCGGTCGTCGCGCTGTGGTCCTGGCTCTTCCCCGAGCTGCGGCGCGTGGAGCGCCTCGCCGAGCTCAAGACGTAACAACCGCCTTGGATCCGGTGCGTGTGGGATACTGCACGTGTATCCAGCAGTTCGCCGCGCGCAGTTCCACTTTTCAGGGGGAGGTCGATATGCCCGCTTTGCCAGCAGGATGGAAGCCGTTTTGTCTTGGCGCGCTCGCCGGCGCCGCCGCAATCAGTTGGGCAGGCTTCGACGCCTTCGGCTGGAAGACTTCCGGCGCCGCAGAGACGCTCGGAAAGCGCCAAGCCGACACGGCCGTGGTCTCGACGCTGGCGCACATCTGCGACGCCCGGTTCAGGAAGGAAGCCGATTTTTCCGCCCGCCTTGCCGCGCTCGAGAAGGTCGAGCGTTATTCGAGGGGCGAGGCCGTCTCGAAAGCCGGCTGGGCGACGATGCCCGGCAACACCGAAGCGAACCAGGACGTCGGGCGCGCCTGCGCGGAGCTGCTCATCCCTGAGAAAAAGTCATAAGCGCGAGACGTAAGCCGCCGCCAGGCCCGGACCCGTGGTGGCTTTACGTCTTGGAGTGCCAGGGCGGCATCCTCTACACCGGCATCGCCAAGGACGTAGACGCCCGCTTTGCCGCCCACCACGCCGGCACCGGCGCCATTTTCACCCGCTTGAACCGCCCGCTCCGCATCCTCGCCAAGGTCACCCTGCCGACCAGGAGTGCTGCCCTCCGCGCGGAATACGCCTTCAAGCAGACGTCTCGTGTCGACAAGCGTCGGTGGTGCGCTACGGGGCTGGAACGGTTCGTCGCAGCTCACCATGACGCAAGAAGCTGAGCCGAAGCGAAAGCGCGCCATCGTTGCCGCCGTCCAGCGGCCCGGCGTGAGCGATCCCGAGTTCGAGGCCTCGCTGGAGGAGCTGCGCCAGCTCGGCAAGACGCTGGGCTTCGAGGTCGTCGGCAGGTTCACGCAGAAGCGCGCCGGCTTCGAGAAGGCGGCGTACTTCGGCACCGGCAAGCGGGAGGAGCTGCGCGCGATGCGGGAGAACGAGCGCGCAGAGCTCATCCTTATCGACCACGAAATCTCCCCCTCCCAGGCGTTCAACCTGGCGAAGGAGGTGGGCGGCGAGGTGATGGACCGCACGATGGTGATCCTGGAGATCTTCCACCGCCACGCCGCCTCGCGCTTTGCGCGCGCGCAGGTCGAGATTGCCCGGCTGGGCTACATGGGTCCGCGCCTGCGCGAAGCGGCCAAGCAGGCCGGCCCGAAGGACCGGGCGCGCAGCGGCACCGGCGGCAGGAGCGGCGGCGAGTCGCACGGCGAGCTCGACCGGCGCAAGATCCGCGACCGCATCGCCGAGCTGCAGGAGGAGCTCGACGCGATGGTCCTCGAGAGGAAGACGCAGCGCGCCCGGCGGCAGGAGCGCCAGGGCCTCGCGCGCGTGGCGCTCGTCGGCTATACGAACGCGGGCAAGTCCACCCTGATGCGCGCGCTCACGGGCAGCGAGGTGCTGGTGGCGAACAAGCTTTTCGCGACGCTCGATACCACGGTGCGCGCCCTGCAGCCCGAGACCGTGCCGCGGGTGCTGGTCAGCGACACGGTGGGCTTCATCAAGAACCTGCCGCACGGCCTGGTCGCCTCGTTCAAGTCGACGCTCGACGAGGCGCTCGAGGCGTCGCTCCTCGCCCACGTCGTCGACGCGAGCGATCCCGGCTTCGAGCGCCAGCTCGCGGTGACCGACGAAGTGCTCGACGAGATCGGCGCGAAGGAGGTGCCGCGCCTGCTCGTGTTCAACAAGATCGACCGGGCCGGAGACGAGGGAGAACTGAGGGCCGCGTTGCTCGCGAAGCACCCCGGATGTATCGTGATGAGCGCGCGCCGCGAGGGCGATATCGCGAGGCTACGCGAGGCCATCGCCGCGTTCTTCCAGCGCGATCTCGTCGAGGCCGAGCTCTTCCTCCCTTGGGCCTCGCAGAACCTGCGCGGGGAGATTTTCTCGACCTGCAAGGTGCTGGAGGAGCGCGCCGACGGCGAGGGCGCGTTCCTGCGCGTGCGCGGTGCGCCCGCCGACGTGAAGCGCCTGCGCGAGCGCTTTGGGCGAGGCTGATACAACTTGTTACCAATTCGTAAACCAATGTGGTCGACGCCACCGCGCGTCGCACGTTGTAATGGGCTCCACCACCCCCATTGGGAGGAGCCAAAAATGAAATTTGCACACAGCGTGGTCGCCGCGGCCGTCAGCCTCGGTTTTTGCACCGCGGCATTCGCGCAGGCAGGGACGGTTCAGCGCGATGTCAACCAGCAGCAGCGCATCGAGCAGGGACTCCAGTCCGGCCAGCTCAACACCCGTGAAGCGGCGCGGCTCGAGAACGAGGAATCGCGCGTCGAGCGCGACCAGTCGCGGGCCATGAAGGACGGCAAGCTCACCGCGCAGGAAAAGGCGCGCCTTTCGCGCGAGCAGAACCAGGTGAGCCGCGACATCTACCGCGAGAAGCACGACGCGCAGACCGGCAACCCGAACTCTGCGTCCTCGCAGCGCATGCAGGCGGATGTGCAGCGGAACATCAACCAGCAGCAACGTATCGAGCAGGGCGTGAAGTCGGGTAGTCTCACCACTCGCGAGACCGGGAAGCTCGAGAACGGCGAGGCGCGCATCGACAAGAAGGAAGCGCGCGCCGGCTCCGACGGCAAGGTCAACGCGAACGAGCAACGGCGCGTGCAGAGCGCCGAGAACCGCGAAAGCCGCAAGATCCATCGCCAGAAGCACGACGCGCAGACCAAGTAACGCCGGCATGGCCGCATGAGCGCGGCCGGCCTGGTGCATACTCGAGGGCGGCCTCCGCACGGAGACCGCTCTCGTCGCTTTGGCAAAGGAAAAACCATGTGCCGATTGTTCCTCGCCGCCGCCCTCGGCTTGCTCTCGATCGTTTCCCACGCCCAGCCCGCGCCGCGCGTAATCCGCATCCTCGTGCCCTACGCGCCCGGCGGAGCGAGCGACACCTATGCCCGCATCGCAGCGCAAAAGATCGCGGAGCAGACCGGCAAGGTGTTCGTGGTCGAGAACCGCACCGGCGCCGGCGGCCGGATCTGCTGGGAAGCGGCGGCGAAGGCGGCGCCCGACGGGGCGACCGTCGCGATGATCGATGGGACCTATCCGATGCTGCCGGGGCTGTTCGAGAAGCTCCCCTGGGATGTCGCCTCGGACCTGGTGCCCGCGGCGCTCATCGCACAGACGCCCTTCATCATCGTCGCGAGCCCGCAGGCGAAGCTGAAAAACCTGCGCGCGCTCATCGCCGAGGCGCGGGCGCACCCCGGGAAGCTCAACTTCGGCTCGTCCGGCGTCGGCAGCGTGAATCACGTGGTCACGGCGCTCTTTCTGCACAACGCCGGCATCGACGTGACGCATGTTCCATACAAGGGGATGAGCGAGGCGAGCGTCGGGCTGCAGGGCGGCCAGGTCGACATGATGATCGCCGCCTCGCCAACTGCGCTGGGCTCGATCCGCGGCGGCAAGGCGCTCCCGCTCGCGGTCTCGACGGCGGCGCGCTCGCCGGCGTTTCCGGACGTGCCGACCGCGACCGAGTCCGGCGTCGACTACGTGGTCACCAACTGGTTCGGCTACGCCGTGCCGAAGGGCACGCCCCGCCCGGTCGTGGATACGCTGCGCGACGATGTGGTGCGCGCCATGGCGTCGCCGGACGTGCGCGAAAAGCTCGCCGCGCAGGGCGCAGAGCCGTCGAGCTTCACCGCGGAGCAGTTCGCCGCCTTCCTCAAGGACGAGACGCACCGCTGGACCGAGGTTATCCGCTCGAGCCGGATCAAGATCGAGCAGTAAAGAACATCAGGACTGCAGCAAGCCTCGGGCGGCCCGCCTCACGTCGGGCGAGGAGAAGCGAAAGGCAGCGCGATCCAGCAGGTAGTGAATGAAGCCGGCCGCGAAACCCAGGGCGAGCAGCACCGGCACGAAGGGCGAGGAGCGCAGCCACCACGCCGCAGCGCCGTAGATGCGGTCGGCGTAGACGTATTCGTCGCTCACAGCCTCGACCTCCATCACCGGCAGCAGCAGGGTGGAGACGACGGCGAGCACGAGCAGGACTGCCCAACCGCGACGATTGATCGGCGCCAACAGCCGCTGCCAGTGCGCGCCAGAGGCCTCGACGCCACGGGAAGCCGCGAGCGAGGTGAGTCCCATCGCGGCGCTCCAATGCTGCACGCTCCACAGCACGATGAAGAGGAACGGATCGCGCGCGAGAAAGCCGAACAGCACCATGGCCGAGACGCCGACGACGTAGGCCAGGCGCGGCAGCGACGGGCGCTGCGAGCGCAGCTCCACGCGCAGCATCAGAGCGGTCAGCATCACGACCAGGACGATTCCGACATCGCGCAGCGTGCGCGCGAATGCCTCCGATCCGCCCGCGCCCAGCAGCGGATCGATCCAGCGTTCCTGAAAGGCGATCGATCCAGCCAGGGCCTCCGCCAGCACGACGAAACCACCGCCCACGACGAGCGCGAACCACCGGTCGAGCCGCCGCGCGATCGCGTCCGACGCGCGTCCCGCGCGTGCACGGTAGAGGCTGAGCAGCCCGAAGTGCTGCGCGGCGAAATGGTGACTCACCAGCACGAAGTCCAGGACAGCGAGCCAGACCACACGCTCGGTCAGCGACATCGGCAGCACGCTCTCGGGAGCGAGCAGCAGGCCGAAGCAGGCCGCAGCGATGGCCAGGGGCGCCACTACGAAGCGGAGCCGCTGGCTAGCGAGCAGCGGGCGATAGCCTGGCGTGGCGTAGGCCAGCCAGGCAGACGAGACGCGGTGGCCGAACCAGAGCGGCACCGTGAGGGCGAAGAACAAGCCGTCCACCGGGCTCGCGCGCACGTCGTCGTGGCCGTGGGCGAGCAGAAGGACCAAGGGGGCGAGCCACAGCGGATTCAGAATCCAGACGAGGTCCCAGCCCGGGCTCCTGATCCAGCGCATGGCAGTGGCGTTAGGGCGGACCGACGAAGCCGATATATGCGCCGCACGCGTGCTCGGGCGGCACGAGCATCGCCTGCTCGCCCGTGTTGCGCGTGCCGCGCGCCGGGGGCGGAACGTCGTGCTCTGAAAGCCAGCGTGCGGCGGCGTCCATGCTCTTCGTTCTGTAGAGCACCTGGAAAGGTCCCGGTCCGCGGCGCGAGAGCGCGTCGGCGCAAGCGCCCGGAGCATAGGGATGCGCTAGCGCCAAGCCGGAGGTTCCGAGCTGGAAGACGGCCATCTCGGCCATGATTACCGTGCCGCGCTCGATCGGCGGCTTCGCCATGCCGAGGACGCGCGAGTAGGTGTCGACGGCGGCGGCGAGATCGGCTACGGCGATGTAGGCCCGTTCGGTGCGATAGACGCTGTTGGGATGCCCCGCGCCCGCGGGACGCCGCTCGGCGAGCGGCGTGATGTGCTGAATGAAGAACACCGGCAGCGGATTGCGCGGGCCGAGCGCGGCGAACTTCCAGCGGCGCGCGCGTCCGGACGGGGTTCGCCGGTGGCCCTCGGCGACCTCGCCGACATCCACGCCGCGTGCGCGCATCGCGGCTACGTCGGCATCGAGATCGTCGCTTTGCACGATGAGAAAGCGCAGGCCGCCGCCCCGCGCGGCGAGCTCGACGAGGCCGCCCCAGGGGTTTCCGCGCGCGTACTCATCGCGGTCGCGGATCGCGATCAGCTCGAGGTAGTCCTCTTCGTTGAAGGCGATGGCGTTGTGCGTGCCCTTCCCGGGATGCTCGCCGCCGGGCTGCACGCTGAATCCGAGCCGCGAGTACGTGTCGATGCCCCGGTCGAGCTCCGGGACCGCGATCATCACGTGGTCGATACGGGTGAAGCTCATGGGCGCGTGCGGCTACTCCGCCTTGATTCCGGCGCGATCGACGACGGCCCGCATGCGCTTCAAGCCGTCCTGCGTCCACTTCGTCACCGTCTCCGGCGGCGAGCCGATCGGCTCGAGGCCCTGCGCGATCAGCTTGTCGCGCACGTCGGGCGTGCCGATCGCCTTGACGAGCTCCGCGTTCAGTCGCTCGACGATCGGTTTGGGCGTACCCACCGGGGCGACGAGCGAGGCCCAGGTCTGCCATTCGAACCCGGACACGCCGGCCTCGGCCATGGTGGGGACGTTCGGCAGCAGCGGCGAGCGCTTCGCGCTCGGCACACCGAGCGCCCGCAGGCGGCCGGAGTTGATGTAGGGCTGCACGATCGACACGGCGCCCAAGTGCACCTGCACCTGATTCGAGATGACGTCGAGCGCGGCCTGCGTCGCGCCGCGGTAGGGGATGTGCACCAGGTAGATCCCGGTCTCCGCCTTGAAGGCTTCCATGGCGACGTGCTGCGGGCTGCCGACGCCGCCCGAGGAATAGTCGATCTTCCCTGGCCGGCCCTTCGCGAACGCGACGAGATCGCCCACGGTCTTCACCGGCAGGTCGTTGTTTGCCACCAGCACCCAGGTGATCCCGGCGACCACGCCGATCGGCGCGAAGTCCTTCAGCGGATCGTACGGCACCGGGCGCACGTTCGGGATCATGGTGAGGATGCTGTCGTTCAGCACGCCGATCGTGTAGCCGTCGGGCGCGGCGCGCTTCACGCGCTCGGCGCCGATCATGCCGGCGGCGCCGGGCTGGTTCTCCACGATGATCTGGCGCCCGAGGTTGTCGCTCATCTTCTGCGCCACGATGCGCACCATGACGTCGACCGCGCTGCCGGCCTGCAGCGGCATGAGGAAGAGGATCGGCTTGGCCGGATAGTCCTGCGCTGGCGAGGCCAGAGCCCACGAGAGCAGCAGGAAAGCGGCGGCCGTGCGCATCGATATGCTCATGCGAATCCGGGATGAAGTGAACTAGAAGGGGCTGCTGCCTCGGTGGTGAGCGGCGCGCGGCGGTCGCGGAGCGCGCGTTGCGCGCGTGTTGCGGGTGGCGAAGACGGGTCCGTATTGGTACGGGTAGCCGTAGGCGTAATCGTTGTGAGGGTAGGCGACGGGAGCGGCCTGCTGATTCTGTGCCGTGGCCATCAGTTGCTGTCGCTGCAGCCATTCCTGCTGCGCCATCAGCTCGTACGGCGAGGGACCGTAAGCGATCGCGCGCTGCAGCCTGGGGTCGGGGTCGTAGGTGGAGATGCGGTCGGCGACCGGCTGAATCTTCTTCGCCGCAGAGGGCGGCGGCGTGTTCGAGTAGTTGACCACGCCTTTTTCGTCCACCCATTTGTAGGTTTCGGCGTGGGCTGCCGGGATCAGGATGAGAGCCAGAGCGAGGAGTGGCCGCATGGTCAGCCTTGCGCCCGGACGGCGGCGATGATTTTCTCGAGGCGAGCGCGCGACGGCTCGTCGGGGCGTGGCGTCGCGGCGGCTTCGAGCATCCAGCGCTCGATGTCGGCCGGCGTGGTCGGGCTGGGACGGCGATTCTCCATCGCGAACTTCAGCGCGTTCATCTTCAACTGCCGGCGCGCGGCTTCGAACTCGGGCGGGCTGTCGAGGCTCAGGGCGACTTCGAGGTTGAGGAGCGTGCCGGGGAGGGCTTGAGGCTTCGCGGCGCTCTTGCCCTGGAAGCGCGCGTCCATCGCGGTCTTCCACGCGGCGGGCAGATCGGCAAGGGCGCTCCAGCGCACTTCCAGCTCGGGCGAATCGGGCGAGGCTTCGCGCTTGTCGCAGATGTGCATGGCGGCGAGGAGGGCTTCGTAGCGCGCTTGAGCGGCGCGCTCGGCGAGCTCGCGCAGGCGCTTGGAGGCGGACTCGCGAACGGAGCGGAAACGCGCCTCCAGCCTGGCCGCCAGAGGACCGTGGATGCGCGGGCTCGAGCGCCAGGCGGCGTCGGCGTCCGCCATTGAGCGCTTGATCTGCGCGGCAGTGCTTTCGGCGGGCAGCGCGGCCAGGGTGTCGATGATCGCTTCGCGCGCCTTCATCGGCGCGTTGGCCTCGGCTTCCCGCGCTGCGCGCGCGGCGTCGCGCGCAGTGAAAACCGAATCCGTGGCCGCCTTGAACGCGGTCCACAGCGCGTTCTCCTCGCGCCGCGGGAGCGGCAGGGCTTTGGCGTGCGCTTGCCACTGAGTTTGCAGCGCGCGCACCTTGTCGATCGAGTCGCGCGCGAGGGGCGTCGTTTCGGTGAGGCTCTTCGCGGCGGCGATGAGGCGTTCGCGCTCCTGGCCGGCATCCTTGTACGCCTGGGCGAGCGGCTCCTCGAGCGCGCGGAGCGCGGCAGTGAAGCGCGCATCCACGCCCTTTTCGCCCTTCTGGGCTTCGCGCGGCACGGTGTGCTCGACCGGCCCCAGCTTGCGCCAGGCGACCCTGGCGTCTTCGACGGTACGGGCGAGGGCGCGCCAGTCGGGCGCGGCGGGATCGAATTTCGATCTTGCTTCGGCGATGCCTTCGATGATCTTGTTGCGCGCGGCGAGGTTCTCGGTGCGCTGGGCCTTGAGCTTCTCGAGGTGGGCCGCCACCGGCGCGTAGGCGGCCTTCAGAGCGCCGTCGAACGCGAGCCACAACGGCTTGTTGGTCGCGCCGCCGAGCTTGTCGAGCTCCTTCCAGCGCTCGCGCAGCTTGTCGATCGCTTCGGCGTGCGCCTTGAGGTCGAGCTTCTCGCCGGCCCTGCCCGCAAGCGCCTGGGCCTCGCCGACGAGCTCCTCGCGGCGCTGGCCGCCGCTCCAGCGCTGCCAGTCGCGCAGCCGCTGCTGCTCCTGGCGCAGCGAATCGATGCGCCGGGCGAGCGCCGCGTTCGCCGGGCCGGTCTTGAGCGCGGCGTCGATCGCGGCCATGAGGCGCGTGAGCTCTGCGACCTGACCCGCGGCGTGCGCGGCCTCCGCGAGCTCGACCTGGCGCTGCATTCCGGCGAGGTGCTTCTTCCTTTGCTGCGCGCTTTCCTCGCCTTCGCGCGTGCGGCGCGCATCGCGCTCGAGCTCGCGTTCGTGGGTGCTCGCGTTGTGCCACTCGGTGAAGCGGTGCGTGAGAACCGCCTGCAGAGTGCCGTCCGACACCTCCGGGAACGCGCGCCACTGCTCGATCTTCGCCTTTTCGTCCGCCTCGTCCGCGGCGCCGGCGGCGGGCAGGGATTGCAGGAACTCGGCGCGCTGCGCCACGCTCGCGGCGAGGGCGAGGGCGCGATTTGCCGCGTCGATTCTGCCGCTGCCGCGCTCGCCGTCGGACTTGGCCGCCGCCGGAGCCTCGTTCAGCAATTGCAGCAGCCCCGCCGCCCGGTCGGCCGTCGCGGCGGACTGGGTCGTCACCGCGACGCCCCGCGCCAGATCGGCGAGCCCGGCGGTTAGCGCGCCCATCGCGGCTTCGGTGGCCGCGAGCCAGCGCACGAGCGCCTGCTCGCCCTCGCCGTGCTCGCGCACCTTCGCACCGAGCTCCGCACGCGCCGCGACGAACTCGCTCGCCAGCGTCTCGTCGAACTCGGCGACCTTGAGCGCGGCCCAGGCGCGGTCGAGCTCGACCAGGCGATTGGCCGGAACGCTCTCCTGCTCGAGCAGCCCGCGCGCGGTGGCAATCAGCGCCGGAGCCTCGGCAAAGGCCTGGCGCCTGGCGACCGCGGTTTCCCATCGCGCCTTGGCCGCGCGATAAAGGCGCTTGTCCTGCTCGCGGAACTCGCGCGTGGCCTGCTTGAGCGCGTCTTCGTGGGTCAGCGCCGCCAGCGCCGCGAGCTTGAGATCGATCTCCGGCGCCTCGCGGGCAAGCTGCAGCAGCGCCTGGTCGTCGGCTTTTGCCGCGGCGATCCTTTCGCGCCAGGCCTGCAGCTCGGATTCGGACGCGGCGGGAGCGGCCGGCGCGCCCGCACGCTGCGGCCCGGCCGCGGCGACCTGCCCGGCCCCCTTGTTGAGAAGCTTGTCGAACATGCCTCGGGTGCAGCTTACCTGATCAAAGGATCTTTTCGCCGAACTTTTTCAGCGCCGCTTCGGAAAGTGTGAGACCCAGTCCCGGCTGCTCCTTCAGCGTGAGCATCCCGTTGGCGATCTTCGGCGGATTCTCGAACAGCTCCGCCTGCAGCGGGTCGCGCTCGGGATCGGTGAACGACTCGACGATCAGCCCGCCCGGCGTCGCCGCAACGATGTGGGCATGGACGAAGCAGTCGTGGTGGGGGGCGACGTGCACGTGGTTCAGCTCACACAAGGCGGCGAGCTTCCGCCCCTCGGTGAAGCCGCCCATCATGGTGCAGTCGAACTGCAGGATCTGGATCGCGTCTTCCTCGAGCAGCGCGCGGCAGGCGTAGCTCGTGAGCTCGCTCTCGCCGGCCGAGAGAGGGATACGCGTCTTCTGCGCCAGGAGCTTGAGCTCCCTGCGGTCGTCGGCCCAGCGCACCGGCTCTTCGAGCCAGCGCGGACGCAGCGGCTCCAGCAGCCGCGCGCCCTCGATCGCGGTGGCGAGGTCCCAGCCGCGGTTCACGTCGACCATCAGGTCCTTGTCCGGGCCGATGACCTCGCGCACGAGGGCGAGCCGCTCCATGTCCTCCCCGAGCGGGGCGCCGCCCGCCTTGGCCTTGAACCCGGTGTGTCCCTGGGCCTTAAGCATCTGCATCTCGTCGCGCAGTTCGGACAGCGTCTTGCCGTCGCGGTAGTAGGCGCACGTCACGTAGCAGGGCACTTCGCTGCGGTAGCCGCCGAACAGGCGGTAGAGCGGCAGCTTCGCGACCTTCCCGACCAGGTCCCAGCAGGCGATGTCCACCGCGGCCGAGATGCGGATGATTGCTTCGCGCGACCAGCCCTTCTCGCTCGCCGTCCGCTGCCAGGTGAGCGCGAAGAGCTTCTGGTAGATGCGCTCGGGCGCGAGCGGATCCATGCCGACGACGAGCTCGGCGATGCCGCTCTTGAAAGCGGCGATCGCGGCCTCGATCGGCGTGTAGCTCGTCGCGATGCCGACCCCCTCGAGGCCCTCGTCGGTCTGCAGGCGCACGAGGATCTCGTTGGCGCGCGGCACGATGAAATGGCTGACCCAGTGCGGCCGCTCCGTGTGCGGCGCGCGCAGGATGTAGACCTGCAGGCGGGTGATCTTCACGCGGCTACTTCTTCAGGTTGCGGTCGAGAAACTCCATCGTGCGCTTCCACGCCTGCTCGGCCGCTTTCGGGTCGTACTTGAGCATGTCGAGCTTCTTCGTGTCGGCGATTTCGTTGGCGAAGGCGTGCTTCGCGTCGTAGCGATGGAACTCGTACTTCACGTTCGCCGCCTTGAGCTTCTTCTCGAGCTCATCCACGCCCGAGATGGCGAACGCCTGGTCGTGCAGCGCCCAGTGGCCGAGGAGCGGCGCCTTGATCTTCGAGGCGTCGACGTACTGGAGCGGCGGGTAGCCGTACCAGATGACTTCGGCGTCGGCCTCGGGAACGTTCACCGCCGAGAGCACGGTGAGCGCACCGCCCATGCAGAAGCCGGTGACGCCGACCTTCGGGCTGTCCTTCTTCAGGTACTGCACGGCGCCGCGGATGTCCTGGCCCGCGGCGTCGCCGAAGTTGAGGCCTTCCATCAGGTGCTTCGCCTCGTTCGCCTCGAGCGCGATCTTGCCGCGGTAGAGGTCGGGAACGAGCGCGCGGTAACCCGCCTTGGCAAGCTTGTCCGCCACGCCCTTGATCTGGTCGGTGAGGCCCCACCACTCCTGGATCACGACCATGCCAGGGGCTTTTGCACCCTGCGCAGGTTCCGCGAGGTAGCCGTTGACGCTCTTGCCGTCGGGCCGCTTGTAGCTCGTCATGTTGCCCATCGATTGCCTCCTGTTCCGAAGGCCAATCTTAGGGCAACCACTCGAGCCGGGAGAAGGCCGGTTCGATCTGCCACGGCACCGGCTCGCACGCCTCCCAGGCGGTCTCCCATGGATGTGCGATCACCGGCGTAATTTGCGGACGCTCGGGCCACAGGCCCGCTTCGTGCAGCGCCATGTGCCGCGCCTGCGTCGCGTCGAGCTGCAGGCTGAAGCCGAAGGCGGTGCTCCCATCGTCCTTCAGTACGCGCGTAACCAGGGCCTCTTGGCCTGAGGCGAGACGCATTGACTGGGTGTGTATGAAGCTCAAGCTCGCAGTGGATTCAAGCCACTGCGCGTGACGCGCCCGTGGAGTTCGCGCCCGAGCGCCTGCTCGCAGAGCTCCGCCGTGTCGAGCAGTCCGTTCAGATCGATGCCGGTGGCTATGCCCATCGACTCGAACAGGTTTACCAGGTCCTCGGTACACACGTTGCCGGTGTGGCCCCCGCCGTACTCGACCTTCGCCGGGTGGCCGCCGACGCCGCCGAACGACGAATCGAAATGGCGCACGCCCGCCTCGTACGCCGCCACGTAGTTGACCAGCCCCGTGCCGCGCGTGTCGTGGAAGTGGGCGATCGGAACCAGCCGTTTCTCCTTCTTTTCTTCCAACAGGGAAAACATCTGCCTTACTGACTTGGGCGTGGCCATCCCAGTGGTGTCGCCTAGGGCTACGTATTGCACCCCCAAACGAGCGAACGATTCCACGTCCGAGAGAACGACGTCCGGATCAACCGCGCCCTCGAACGGGCAGCCGAAGGCGACCGAGATGGTGCCGACGAGGCGGAAGCGCCCGCCGACCGCCGCGACCATGTCGGCGATGTTCTGCCACTGCTCGGCGCGGGAGCGGTTCAGGTTCTTGCGCGCGTGCGATTCGGTGGCCGAGACGAGCAGGCTGATCTCGTTCGCCCCATGTCCCGCCGCGAGGTCGGCGAGGGCGCGTTCGACCGCCTTCACGTTGGCGCAGGTCGCTTTGTAGAACACCCCCGGGCGCCTTTCCAGCGATTGAAGCAATTGTGAAGCGTCCGGGAACTGCGGCACCACCTTGGGGTTGGAGTACGAGGTGGCTTCGACGCGCCGGAAGCCGAGCGCGGCGAAGCGCTCCACCAGCGCGCGCTTGGTGGCGGTGGGCACGAACTGCGGCTCGTGCTGCAGCCCGTCGCGCGCGAAGCACTCGCACAAGGTCACGTCCGCCACGGCGGCCATGGTTGACAGTATCAACTAATCTGGTTTACGGTGTCAACGATATGGCCTACACCGTGCCGCGGCGCGACGCGCGCACCCAGAGCGGGGGCGTGGTCGAGGGCTACGCGCAGACCGCGCTGCGCTGGCCGGCGCAGCCGCTCGCGCGGCGCGCGCACGGGCTCTCCGAGCTGAGCGGCCCCGAACCCTCCCGCAGGCTGAAAGCCACGGCGGCCGATCTCGCCGGGCAGGGCGCAAGGCGGGCGCTCGGCCAGCTCATCGACGTGCGGGCCCGCATCGTCGACGAGGACGGCGCGCCGGTCTCCGGCGCGATGGTCGAGATCTGGCACTGCAACGCCGCCGGCAAGTACATCCATCCGAACGACTCGAACGACGCCCCCGAGGATCCGAACTTCTATGGCGCGGCGCGGCTCCTGGCCGATGCGGCTGGGCGCGTCGAGCTTCGCACCATCAAGCCCGGCGCGTATCCGGTTCCCGACACCGACGGCTGGTGGCGCCCGCCGCACATCCACTTCTCGGTGTGGGGCCGCGTGTGGCTCTCGCGCCTGGTGACCCAGATGTTCTTCCCCGGCGAGCCGCTCAACGAGCGGGACCCGATCCTCAACGCCGTGCGCGACCCGCAGGCACGCGCCCGCTGCATCGCGCGCTTTGTGCCCCAGGCTGGAAACGCGCTCGTCTACGAATACAACCTCGTGGTGCGCGGCCGCAACGCCGCTGCGGAGCTGCCGTGACGCGGCACGTGCCCACGGCGGAGATGACGCTCGGGCCGTTCTTCCCACGCGAGTTCGCCGCCGGCGCGAACGACCTCGCCGCGGGTGCTCAGGGTGAGCCGATCGAAATTACCGGCCGCGTGGTGCAGGCCGACGGCCGCGCGCTCGACAACGTGGTGCTCGAGATCTGGCAGGCCGACGCCGAGGGGCGCTTCGACAATCCCACCTTCTGCGGCTGGGGCCGCGCCGCGACTGACTCCACCGGCACTTATGTTTTTCGAACAATAAGGCCAGGAGCGAGCCAGGGGAGGGCACCGCATATCAATTTCCTGATCCTGTACTCCGGTCTCATGCGCCAGCTCCAGACCGCCATGTACTTCGACGACTCGCCCGACCCAGTTCTGGAAAGCCTGAAGGAAAGAAGCGAGCGGCTGGTAGCAAAGAAGGAAGGCGTGAACCGCTACCGCTTCGACATCCGGCTGCGCGGCGAAGGCGAGACGCCTTTCTTCGACGACTGATGATCCGCGAGCTCCTTTCCTACCGCCTGCACGAGGTCGCGAACCTGCTCTCGCG